>Ga0213858_10000182_pt1 | contig 30235 bp, 25 predicted proteins | sample PICome_FD_160122 | JGI IMG/M metagenome (GOLD analysis project Ga0213858, IMG submission 160122) | Coastal seawater microbial communities near Pivers Island, North Carolina, United States - PICO245 | ecosystem: Environmental > Aquatic > Marine > Coastal | place: USA: North Carolina | collected... | reverse complement strand
TTCTTCTTCATCTTCATCATCTTTCATCACCTTAGCTACTGCCGCAATAGAATCTTTTCCTTTTAGGTTAATTAGCTTAACACCTTGTGTGGCCCTACCCATTACTCTTAAATCAGCAACTTCCATTCTAATTGCAATTCCAGACTTATTAATTATCATTAAATCGTCCTCGTCGGTAACATTTTTTATAGATACTAGGTTACCCGTTTTTTCTGTAATAGAAATAGTTTTTACACCCTTTCCACCTCTATTTGTAATTCTATAGTCATCTAAACTAGAGCGTTTACCATATCCATTCTCCGACACAACAAGTATGTTACTTTCCATATCGTCAACGGCAATCATGCCAATAACTTCATCCTTGTCGTTGGCTAAAGTAATTCCTCTTACTCCTGAAGCATTTCTGCCCATTGGTCTAGTTTTGGCCTCTTCAAATCGGATGGCCTTACCAGACTTTAGCGCTAGCATAACTTGGCTTTCACCTGTGGTTAATTTAGCTTCTAATAACTCATCACCATCTTTAATTGTAATCGCATTAATACCATTAGTTCTTGGTCTTGAGTACTGTTCTAATGAGGTTTTCTTCACTTGACCCTTTTTAGTGGCCATTATCACATAGTGACTATTAATGTAATCTTCATCCTTTAGATCTTGAGTACAAATAAATGCCATTACCTTATCATCTTGCTCTATATTAATAAGGTTTTGAATTGCTCTACCCTTTGAGGTTTTAGAGCCTTCTGGAATTTCATAAACGCGCATCCAGAAACATTTTCCTTTTTGAGTAAAGAATAACATATATTGATGGTTCGTACCAACAAATAAGTGTTCTAAAAAGTCTTCGTTTCTAGTAGTAGATGCTTTTTGACCTACGCCTCCTCTATTTTGAGTTTTGTATTCAGTCAGTGAAGTCCTCTTAATATAACCTGCATGAGAAATGGTAATTACCACTTTCTCGTTTGGTATCATATCTTCAATACTTAAATCACCACCTGCGTACTCTATTAAAGAACGTCTTTCATCACCATATTTATCCTTTACCACATTAAGTTCTTCCTTAATGATGTCCATTCTTCGATCTTTTTTATCTAAGATATCCTTAAGATCTTCAATGGTTTTCATTAACTCTTCATATTCTGCACGCAATTTATCTTGTTCGAGACCAGTTAATTGACGTAGTCTCATTTCTACGATGGCCTTGGCCTGTATCTCAGTAAGTTTAAATCGCTCAATCAATTTGGCTCTTGCTTCATCAGCATTAGCTGATGCTCTGATTAATGCTATTACCTCATCGATATTGTCTGAGGCAATTATTAATCCCTCTAATATATGTGCACGTTCTTCTGCTTTTCTAAGTTCATACTTTGTACGTCTAACGACAACTTCATGTCTGTGCTCAACAAAATAATGTATTAGGTCTTTTAAGTTTAATAACTGAGGTCTACCATTTACAAGGGCTATATTATTTACACTAAATGATGATTGAAGTGCTGTATATTTATAAAGCTTGTTTAAAACAATATTTGGTATTGCATCTCGCTTTAAAACGTATACAATACGCATTCCATTTCTATCGGACTCATCTCTTATGGTAGAAATACCCTCAAGCTTTTTATCGTTAACCAAATCAGCAGTTTTCTTAATCATATCTGCCTTATTGACTTGATAAGGGATCTCATTAACGATAATACACTCACGACCATTAACTTCTTCTATATTAGCTTTACCTCGCATTACGATACGACCTCGACCAGTATGAAAAGCTTCTTTAACACCGTCATAACCATAGATTATACCACCAGTTGGAAAATCTGGAGCTTTAACATGCTGCATTAGCTCGTCAATCTCTATATTATGGTTATCTATATATGCAATAGTTCCATTAACAACCTCTGTCAGGTTATGAGGTGGCATATTCGTTGCCATACCTACAGCAATACCAGACGCTCCATTAACTAATAAACCAGGAATCCGAGTTGGTAATACCGTTGGTTCTTCTAAAGTATCGTCAAAATTTAGTTTGTGATCAACTGTTTCTTTATCTATATCTGCCAACATGTCCTCTGAAATCTTCCGCATGCGAGCTTCCGTATAACGCATGGCTGCAGGACTATCTCCATCGACAGATCCAAAATTCCCTTGTCCATCAATTAACATGTAACGTAAACTCCATTCTTGAGCCATACGTACCATTGTATCATAAACCGACGTATCGCCATGTGGGTGATATTTACCTAATACCTCACCAACTATCCTTGCTGATTTTTTATGTGCAGTATTAGCTCTAACACCAAGTTCGTGCATGCCATATAAAACACGTCTGTGAACTGGTTTTAGCCCATCTCTTACATCTGGTAAAGCACGTGACACAATGACCGACATTGAATAATCAATGTAAGCTGATTTCATTTCATCCTCAATGTTAATTGGAATAAGTTTTTCTCCTTCTGCCATATATTTAAATAATTAATTTTTTGTAGGTTTTCAAAACGTGCTAATATAACTAAAATAGCAGTGTTTGAAGAGTTGGAGCAAGTGAATTTTAGCACTTTTTATTAACAATATTTAATATCTTTTTTTTAATAAGTATCTCCCATTTTACTTTGATATAAAATGGTTTTTTAGTCTCTTCGTTTCCAACTATTAATTAAGGTATAGTTTTTGCCTTTTAATTAATATGTTTTATTATTTTTAATGCAGAAAGGAAATTACTATGGATGATAATTTTTCACCAAGAGTTAAGGATGTAATTGCATACAGTAAAGAGGAAGCTTTAAGGCTTGGTCATGACTTTATTGGAACCGAACATTTGATGTTAGGCTTATTAAGAGATGGCAACGGAAAGGCCATTGATATTTTAAATTCACTTGATGTAAATCTAAATCATTTGAGAAGAAAAGTTGAAATTTTAAGCCCAGCAAATCCAAATATTGTAACCACATCTAACGAGAAGAAAAATCTACATTTAACTAGACAGGCAGAACGTGCCTTAAAGACAACATTTTTAGAAGCAAAACTATTTCAGAGCACTTCTATAAATACAGCACATTTATTGTTGTGCATTTTAAGAAATGAAAATGACCCTACAACAAAACTTTTAAATAAGCTTAAAGTAGATTATGATAACGTAAAAGAAGAATTTAAGTCAATGATTACAAGCGAAGACGATTACATAGAAACACCAAAGTCAGAATCATTCTCTGACGACGAAATAAACGAAGAAGAGGAAGCGAAACAGAATCCATTTGGATCAGGGCAATCAGGCAAAACAAATAAGAAGTCTAAAACACCTGTATTAGACAATTTTGGTAGGGATCTGACAGTTCTAGCTGAAGAAGGTAAACTTGATCCTGTTGTGGGACGTGAAAAAGAAATACAGCGTGTATCACAAATATTAAGTAGACGTAAGAAAAACAACCCACTATTAATTGGAGAGCCAGGAGTTGGTAAATCTGCAATTGCTGAAGGTCTTGCCTTGCGTATTGTAAAACGTAAAGTTTCAAGAACTTTGTTTAATATGCGTGTAGTGACTTTAGATTTGGCAAGCTTGGTTGCTGGAACAAAATATAGAGGTCAGTTTGAAGAGCGTATGAAAGCTGTTATGAACGAACTTGAAAAGAATGATGACATTATTCTTTTTATAGACGAAATTCATACCATCGTTGGAGCTGGAGGTGCAACGGGAAGTTTAGATGCTTCTAACATGTTTAAACCTGCCCTAGCCAGAGGCGAAATTCAATGTATTGGAGCAACTACATTAGATGAATATCGTCAATATATTGAAAAGGATGGTGCTTTAGAGCGTCGTTTTCAAAAGGTAATTGTAGAACCTACAACCGTAGAAGAAACTATCGAAATATTGAACAACATTAAAGGTAAGTATGAAGAACACCATAATGTTGATTATACCGATGAAGCAATTGAAGCTTGCGTAAAGCTTACAAATAGATATATGACAGAGAGATTCTTACCGGACAAAGCAATTGATGCTTTAGATGAAGCAGGCTCTAGAGTTCATATCACCAATATTGACGTACCAAAACAGATTATAGAATTAGAAAAGAAATTAGAAGAAGTCCGGGAAACTAAGAATAGTGTTGTTAAGAAGCAGAAGTATGAAGAAGCTGCTAAACTAAGAGATGATGAAAAGCGTCTTGAAATAGATTTAGCTTCGGCACAGAAGAAATGGGAAGAAGAAACCAAACAACACAGAGAAGTTGTTACTGAAGATAACGTGGCTGACGTTATTTCTATGATGACAGGAATACCTGTTAACAAAATTGCTCAAACTGAGCTTAATAAGCTCGCACAATTACCTGAACTTATTAAAGGAAAAGTAATTGGTCAAGACCAGGCAGTAGCCAAGATTGTAAAAGCAATACAAAGAAATAGAGCCGGTCTAAAGGACCCTAATAAACCAATAGGTTCATTTATATTCCTTGGTCAAACGGGTGTTGGTAAAACACAATTGGCCAAAGTGTTAGCACGTGAGTTGTTTGACAGTGATGAAGCACTTGTTAGAATAGACATGAGTGAATACATGGAGAAGTTCGCTATATCAAGATTAATCGGTGCACCTCCAGGATATGTCGGTTATGAAGAAGGTGGCCAGCTAACTGAAAAGATTAGACGCAAGCCTTATGCAGTAGTATTACTAGATGAGATTGAAAAAGCTCATCCTGACGTCTTTAACATGCTTTTACAAGTATTAGATGATGGATACTTAACTGATAGTCTTGGTAGGAAAATAGATTTTAGAAATACCATAATAATCATGACATCTAATATTGGTGCAAGAAAGCTTAAAGATTTTGGTACTGGAGTAGGTTTTGGAACTTCTGCACAACAAGCACAAGAATCTGACCATGCGAAAGCTGTTATTGAAAACGCTCTGAAGAAAGCTTTTGCACCTGAATTTTTAAATAGAATTGATGACGTAATCGTATTCAATGCTCTTGAAAAAGAAGACATCAATAAAATTATTGATATAGAATTGGTTAAGCTAGTTGATAGAATTCAAGATTTAGGATATACATTAAAACTAACTGAATCTGCTAAGGATTATATTGCTGACAAAGGATTTGATAAACAATATGGCGCAAGACCTTTAAACCGTGCGATTCAAAAATATGTTGAAGATGCATTAGCAGAAGAAATAATTGGCGCAAAGATTCAAGAAGGTGATACAATCACGATGGATTTAGACAAAAAGAAGAATGAATTGAAGATTCAAATTAAGAGTTCGAGTAAAACCACGGAATCCTAATATTTTCTCAGAATATTTTATAAAGCTCCTTTATTTAAAAGGAGTTTTTTTATCTTCATACTGAATTAATGAAGATATGAGAGCATCCCTAACCCTCCATTTTTGTGACTTATCTATTTACGATAACTACTTGGTAGTTGTTATGCATGAAGGTACAAATGTTTTGCCGGAAAACAACAAAATACTTCTTGAAGTCGCAAACGAATATTTTAAAAACCAAGCTTTTGTCTACATTACGCATAGAATAAATTCTTATTCTGTCGATCCTCAAATATATCTTGAAACGGCTAAAATCGAAAACCTTAAAGGTTTTGCGGTTGTTTCTAATGTTTATAAAGCTAAAAGTAATGCTGAAGTTGAAAAAATGTTTTTTAACAAGCCTTTCTGTATTTTTTCAGAATTAAATGAAGCCGTTGCCTGGGCTAATGAATTGGTAAATCAATAGATATATTGAGTATCTAACTTTTTAGTCCATAATTGTTCAAAAACAATTCTTCAACCTCAATATCTACATCTTTTAAAAATTGAATTGATGCCTCTATATCGTCATGTAGCACCTCATCAACTTTAATAAATGGAACGACTTTTCTGTAATGTTCTAAAAAAGATTCTAGAAGTGGTGATGTTTTTAAAGGTCTTCTAAATTCAATTGCTTGAGAAGCATTCATTAACTCAATAGCTATAACCCTCTCAACATTTCTAATTAATGTATATGCCTGAGTTGCTGCATTGGCACCCATACTTACGTGATCTTCTTGCCCATTACTTGAAACAATGCTGTCAATACTAGCAGGAGAAGCCAATTGTTTGTTAGCACTAACAATACTTGCAGCTGTATATTGAGGAATCATAAAGCCAGAGTTTAAACCTGGATTATCGACTAAGAATGCTGGTAACCCTCTTAAACCAGAAACTAATTGAAAAATTCGTCTTTCTGAAATATTACCAATTTCAGCCATTGCAATCTTTAAGTAATCAAGTGCAAATGCTAATGGTTGTCCATGAAAATTTCCTCCTGAAATAATTAGATCCTCTTCAGGGAAAATATTAGGATTATCTGTTACTGAATTAATTTCGGTTAGAATAACTTTTTCTACAAAGTCTAAGGTATCTTTTGTGGCACCATGTACTTGAGGTATACACCTAAACGAATATGGATCTTGCACATGTTCTTTTTCTCTTTTAATCAATTCACTACCATCAAGTAATTCATTAAATCGCCTGGCTACTTTCCATTGTCCAGGATGTGGTCTTACAGAATGAACCAAATCGTGAAATGGATCCAATCTACCATCAAAGGCATCTAATGATATTCCGGCAATTATATCAGCCAGGTATGATGTCTTATGAGACATAAGGAGTAGATATACGCCATAAGCACTCATAAACTGGGTGCCGTTTAACAATGCTAATCCTTCTTTTGCCTCAAGTTTAATTGGTTCCCAATTAAACTTATGTAAAATCTCTGTGGCTTCGTATTCATCATTGTCATGCACTACCCTTCCCTTACCAATTAATGGCAAAGCCAAATGTGCAAGCGGTGCCAAATCACCTGACGCACCAAGTGAACCTTGAGTATACACAAAAGGAAAAATATCGTTATTAAAAAATTCTATTAGGCGCTCTATTGTGTCTAACTGAACACCACTGTGACCATAGCTCAATGACTGAATTTTTAAAAGCAACATTACCTTTACAACTGACTCAGGCACCTTTTCTCCAGTTCCACAAGCATGTGACATTACTAGATTTTCCTGCAGTTTGGTAAGATCTTCATTAGAAATTTTCACATTATATAATGAACCAAAACCTGTATTTATGCCATATATTGGCTTTTTATTGCTCATTAGTTTATTATCTAAATAGGTCTTGCTCGCTAGAATTTTTTGCTTTAACTCATCTGATAATTTTAGCTTCTTATTATTCTGAAAAACGTTATAAATAGTAACAATATCAAGAGGTTTTGAAGAAATTATATGGTATTGATTCATGTTGAGTAGTTAATTAATATTCAAAATTGAGAATAATTTTAAAGACTTCCACAAATTGTTAATAATTAGTGAGATTGGTTAATCCTTTATTAAATCTTTATATTTAGTCGAAATAAAACCCCATTTATGAAACAATTATTAATACTTGGACTTGCATTATTATTAATTACTTGTAAGGAAGAACCAAAAGATTACGCATCCATATCAGGTAAAATCGAGAATTTTAATGAGACCCAATCCATCAGAATATTTCAAGGTAGAAACTATAGTAAAATTATCAATTTAAATGATGATGGATCTTTTAAAGATACATTGAAAGTAGAATCGGGTGATTACAATTTTCAACATGGTAATAAATATGGTCAAATTTATTTGGAAAATAATTTCGAATCCTCGTTTACGACAGATTATGAATCATTTGCTGAATCGATAGTTTATGAAGGCGATGGATCAGATATAAATAATTTTACTGTAAAATCATTTTTGATTTCGAATGAGCACTTTGACTCCAATCTATTTTCAATGGGCACACAAGAAGATTTAGATAATGCACTTAATAATTATAATAATGCATACAAAGCATTAAAAGAAAAGTATTCTAAAGTTGATTCAACCCATTTCGCAAGTGTAGATGAAAATGTTGAGCGTACAGCAAAACAGATTTCAAATTATGTAAGTTCGAGACTGGCGATGCGTGCAAATTTCCCAAAAGGTAGTTCATCTCCTGTTTTTACGGACTATGAAAACTTTAAAGGCAACAATACCTCTTTGAAAGATTTAAAGGGTAAATACGTTTATATAGATGTATGGGCGACATGGTGTGGCCCTTGTAAGGTTGAAATTCCTTCTCTTAAAAAACTTGAAAAGCAATTTGAAGATAGAAATATTCAATTTGTTAGTATCTCAATAGATGAAGGACGAGGATATCAAGGTGATAGTGCTACGGCCTATGAAGGCTGGAGAAAAATGGTAAAGGACAAAGATCTTGGAGGAATTCAGCTTATTGCTGACAATGGTTTTAATTCTACTTTTATAAAGGATTATAAAATAAACAGTATTCCGAGATTTATTTTAATTGATCCAGAAGGCAATGTTGTTAATGCTGACGCGCCAAGACCTTCAAACCCTCAACTTGTAGAATTACTAAACAGTTTAGAAATTTAAATAATAAAGCTTTCAAATTTTTGAAGGCTTATTTTTATTCCTCCTGTTGCTGTTCACCTTCAGTAGGCGCCTCAGGTTTTTTAAATAAATCAATATAGGCTTCACCTAGGGTATCAATTATATGGCTAGCTAATAAGCTTTGATAGCCATGATCCTCTAATGAAATGTCTGCAGATCTGCCATGTAAATAAACACCAAATAAAGTTGCGGGTATTGGTTCATAACCTTGGGCCATCATTCCAGTAATAACACCAGTTAATACATCTCCTGTACCTGCGGTTGCCATACCTGGATTACCAGTTGTATTGACATATTGTTTGTCTTTATACACAGTTATTGTATTTGCACCTTTAATAACAATAATTATATCATATTTTATTGACAGAGATCTTACTTTGCTAAGTTTATCAAAGTCATCTGTCCACTTACCTACTAATCTTTCAAGTTCTTTAGGATGAGGTGTTATAATTGTTCGGGTAGGCAATAATTTTAGCAACGATTTCTTTTTAGAAATAATATTAATTCCATCAGCGTCAATAACTAACTGTTTTTTATTCTTTTTCAGAAAAGCCTCGAAAGCCTTAATTGTAATATCGTCAGTACCCATTCCTACACCAATTCCAATAACGTTTGGATCAATGTTAAATGAAATATCAGTAATATGATTCTCATCCTTATCGGTAATTACCATGGCCTCAGGAAGTGAAGACTGTAAGCTATCATAACCACAATTAGGCACATATGCCGTCACCAGTCCTGCTCCTGAACTCAAGCAAGCCTTGCTTGCTAAGTTCACGGCACCAATTTTACCACGACTCCCGCCTATAATAAGTGCATGCCCAAAGTCTCCCTTATGGGCAAATTTATCTCTAGGCTGATAAAGTGGTAAAACCTCAAACTTGGAAATTAATTCAGATTCTGTTTCCGTTTGCATCAAGTAATCCCTATCAATACCTATATCCAAAACTTCCCACTGTTCTGTAAATCTGGCTGTTTCTGGTAAAAAGAAAACTAATTTAGGAGATTGAAAACTTAGGGTGTAATTTGAATATACTGCGGCATTTTTATTATCAACTGCCTTGTCTGTATACAATCCAGATGGGATATCTATAGATAACGTAAATGCCTTTGAAGCCCTAAATTTTTGAAACAATTCCTGGACCCAATCATCTAGAGATCTATTCAATCCAATACCAAATACTGCATCTACAATAATATCGTCTTGATGAATTTGAGGAAAGTCGGCTACGCTTGTCATCATTTTTGGCCAATCTTTAGTTACATTCTTAATTCTTTCGTAGTTAATTAAGAAATCTTTAGATCGTTTATTACTATAATTTACAATATAGGTAACGACATTATATCCATGCGTAATTAAATGCCTAGCTAAAACCAGACCATCACCACCATTATTTCCTATACCGCAAAACACGTGAATGGGTACTTGCGCTCCTTGCATGCGCATATGGATCCAATTAAATATTTGGGTCCCAGCACGTTCCATTAGGTCCGTTGAAGATATATTTTGCCGTTCAGTAGTTAGTTTATCCCCTTCGTAAATTTGTTCTTTTGAAAATAATTTCATCTATGTAATCTATATCAATAAAAGTAGGTTAGCAATTCATTGATTATAATACAATTTGGGCTTGTTTCTTTTCAGTTTTCTTAAAAAGAAATATGCTTTTCTCATAATTCCTCAAAAAATTACAATTTGTTTTTTAATTGTCCTAAAAATAATACATTTGATCAGTAATGAAGAAAAAAATGCACATATCAAAGAACGCACTAGTCTTGTCTAACTGTGCCTCAATTTCTGTTTATTTTATTTCTACTATTATTACCCTTAGGGGTAATTTGTAATATGCACTTCGTACCAATTATAGTCTATTTAGACATTCTATTTTCCATTAAATAACAAATTATGAAAGTTCTAAAATTCGGAGGAACATCTGTAGGTTCAGCTGAAAATATTAATAAAGTAATATCCATTTTACAACAACAAAGTAAATCATCAAAAATTGTAGTTGTTGTTTCTGCAGTTGGTGGTATAACTAACAAACTGATCGAAGCCGCTGAATTGGCCTGTGAAAAAGATTCTGATTATATCAACAAATACAATAATATTTGGTCAATTCACAACAAGGTAATTGAAGGATTATTTATTAATCCAGAAAATGACAATGAAATTCAGCAACAACACGATGTATTGCATGAAATTATTTCTGACAAATTATATAAACTTAGAAGTTTACTTGATGGGATATATCTTATTAATGAACTATCTCCTAAAACTAAGGATAAGCTTTTGAGTTATGGCGAATACTGTTCTTCTACTATTATAAGCTATACATTAAGATCAAGACATATTGATGCTCAATTAAAAAATTCACAGGAATTAATTGTTACAGATTCAAATTTCAATAACGCTCAGGTAAATTTTACAATTACCAATAAAAATATTCACGATTACTTTAAGAATAGCGAACCTTTAATAACAATTCTTCCTGGCTTTGTCTCTAAATCTGTGAGTAATGAAATTACTACACTTGGTAGAGGTGGTTCAGATTATACCGCGGCAATTATCGCGGCAGCTATCGATGCTAATGAATTGCATATATGGACAGATGTAAGCGGTATGTTTACAACTAATCCAAAACTTGTTAAACAGGCCTCACCAATAACTGAGTTGTCGTATCAAGAAGCAGTAGAATTATCACATTTTGGCGCAAAAGTGCTTTACCCACCAACTGTTATGCCTGTACTAAGGAAAAAAATTCCAATTGTAATTAAAAATACAATGGAACCAGAAGCTACAGGCACAACGATTACTCTAGATAAAAAACCAAATGGTATCTCTCCTGTAAAAGGTATAAGCAATATAGATGGTATTGCACTACTAACATTACAGGGTAATGGTATGGTTGGTATACCTGGATTTAGTAAACGTCTGTTTGAAACTTTAGCTCAAGAAAAAATCAATATAATCTTAATTACTCAAGCTTCTTCTGAGCATTCTATCTGCTTTGGAATTTCGAAAAATGATGCATCTAAGGCTAAAAATGCTATTGACGAAGCATTTGAGTTTGAAATTACATTACAGAAATTAGACCCAATTGTTGTTGAGACCGACCTCTCAATTATTGCTGTTGTTGGTCATAAAATGAAGAGTCATCAAGGAATTAGTGGTAAGATGTTTAGTACCCTTGGTAAAAACAATGTAAACATTAGAGCTATTGCTCAAGGTGCGTCAGAGCGAAATATTTCAGCAGTAATCCACAAAAATGACGTAAAAAAGGCACTCAACAGTTTACATGAACAATTCTTTGAACTAAGAACTAAGCAAATTAATCTTTTTATTACGGGTGTTGGGAATGTTGGTGAAAGATTAATAGAACAAATAAAACAACAAAAATCATATTTAAAAGAAAATTTTAAAATAAACCTTAGAGTTACAGGACTATCAAATTCTAGAACTATGGTTGTTGATGATGATGGAATATGCCTTAAAGATTGGAAATCAACTTTAGTAAATGGAGAAAAAGCAAGTCTAAAAGGTTTTTTCGATCATGCTAAAAAGTTAAATCTAAGGAATTCGGTCTTTGTAGATATTACTGCCAATTCAGACGTGGCTAATATCTATCCACAATATTTAAAAGAAAGTATATCGGTAGTAGCATGCAATAAAATTGCATGTTCCGACAACTTTGATTATTATAGTGAACTTAAGAACCTTTCTAGAAAGTATAATGCTTCATTTTTATTTGAAACCAATGTTGGTGCAGGATTGCCTGTAATCGATACCCTAAACCATTTAATTACATCAGGTGACAAAGTCAATAATATAAAAGCAGTTTTATCTGGTAGTCTTAATTTTATTTTTAACAATTTCAATGCAAAGACTACATTTCATAATATTGTAAAACAGGCACAGACTGAAGGATATACTGAACCTGACCCTCGAATTGATTTAAGTGGTGCAGATGTAGCTCGTAAAATTTTAATATTAGCTAGAGAAAGTGGTTATAAAATGGAGTTGTCTGATATTAAGAGTAAAAATTTTCTAACCGAAAACGCAATTAAGGCCAATACAGTAGAGGACTTTTTCAGTACTTTAGATGATGATGAGTCTCATTATCAAAGTCTATACAAATCTGCTAATGCAAAAAACTGTCAATTAAAGTTTGTAGCAGAATTTAAGGATGGTAAGGCACAAATTGGTTTAGAAGAAATTCCTGAAGGACATCCATTTTATAATCTAGAAGGAAAGGACAATATAGTTATGTTCTTCACTGAGCGTTATCCAGAACAACCTATGATTATCAAAGGTGCTGGTGCTGGTGCAGATGTTACAGCCTCTGGATTGTTCGCAGATATAATCAGAATAGCTAATAATTAACCATGAATGAAATTAAAATTTTCTCACCAGCAACCGTTGCAAATGTAGCATGTGGATTCGATGTATTAGGATTCTGCCTAGATTCTATAGGTGATTACATGGTTATTCGAAAAACTACAGAAAAAGGCATTAAAATCACAAAAATTGAAGGATTTGATTTACCGTACGAAACTGAGAAAAATGTTGCTGGAGTTTCTGCACAGGCCTTATATAATGATCTAAGACCAGAATGTGGTTTTGAAATAGAAATCCATAAAAAAATTAAGCCTGGAAGCGGAATTGGTAGTAGTGCGGCAAGTGCCTCTGGAAGCGTTTATGGTATAAATGAATTACTTGGTAGACCATACGATAAAACACAATTAACCTATTTTGCAATGCAAGGTGAAGCACTCGCTAGTCAATGTGAGCATGCAGACAACTTGGCACCTGGTATTTTTGGAGGGTTTACACTGGTGAAGTCCACTAAACCACTAAAGATATTACCTCTACCCACCCCCTCTGATTTGTTTGCAACTCTTATTCATCCCCAAATTGAAGTAAAAACAGTAGATTCTAGGGCTGTATTGCCAAAGGTGGTCCCATTAGAAAATGCCATAACACAATGGGCAAATGTTGGTAGTTTAATTCATGCATTGCATACTTCAGATTATGATTTATTACAAGAATCACTAATTGATGTAATAATTGAACCACATAGAAAAAAACTTATTCCTTATTTTGAGGATGTAAAAGCAAATGCATTGAGAGCTGGTGCTCTCGGATGTGCAATTTCTGGTTCAGGACCTTCAATATTTGCCTTGTGTAAAAGATTGGAAACTGCCGAACAAGTTGAGGAAGCCATGCATAATGTCTATTCAAAATCAGGCATTGCATTTGAAACCTATGTTTCTAAAATTAATATTGAAGGTATTAAAATTGTAAAATGAAATATTACTCATTAAATAAAAAAGCACAGGATACAAATTTCAAGGAAGCTGTTGTTAGAGGATTAGCGCCAGACAAAGGATTGTATTTTCCAGAATCAATTACGCCACTTCCAAAGTCTTTTTTTGATACCATTGAAGAAAAATCTAATGCAGATATCGCTTTTGAAGCCATAAAGCAATTTATAGTTCCTGAGATACCAGAAGATTTTTTAAAAACAATTGTAGAAGAAACTCTCAATTTTGATTTTCCGGTTGTAAAATTAAATGAGCAAATATCAACATTAGAATTATTCCATGGTCCAACTATGGCTTTCAAGGATGTAGGCGCACGTTTTATGGCGAGATGCTTGGGCTACTTTAACAAATCAAATACTAATGAAGTAACCGTGTTAGTTGCTACTTCTGGTGATACTGGAGGTGCGGTTGCCAATGGTTTTTTAGGAGTTAAAGGTGTTAAAGTGGTAATCCTATACCCTTCTGGTAAGGTTAGTGAAATTCAAGAAAAACAATTAACCACTCTCGGTCAAAATATTACAGCTTTAGAAGTAAAGGGTGTTTTTGATGATTGTCAAGATATGGTTAAAAAAGCTTTCATAGATAAAGAATTAACCAGAAAAATGCAATTGACTTCGGCTAACTCAATAAACATAGCTCGTTGGCTACCTCAGTTATTTTATTATCTAATTGCATACAAACAACTTAAATCTAAATATAATTCAGTCGCCTTCTCCGTACCTAGTGGTAATTTTGGAAATATCTGCGCAGGTATGGTCGCTCAAAAATTAGGTTTACCAGTAAAGCATTTCATAGCATCAAATAATGCAAATGATACCGTTGTCAATTATATGGAAACCATGACTTATGATCCAAAGCCATCGGTACAGACAATAAGTAATGCTATGGATGTGGGCAACCCGAGTAATTTTATTAGAATTCAAGAATTACATGATAATGATTTTAATGCTTTAAAATCCAATTTAACGTCCTATAGCTATTCAGATGATGAGACCAAAGAAGCTCTCCTAGAAATTTTTAATAAGTATTGTTACATTGCTGATCCTCATGGTGCTGTTGGTTATTTAGGCGCAAAGAAATATTTAAAATCAAATGAAAACGATCATGTCGTATTTTTAGAAACTGCTCACCCTACCAAGTTTTTGGATGTGGTTAAAGAAGTAATAAAAGAACAAATTCCTTTACCACCACAGATAAAGGCTATAATGGACAAAGAAAAGAAAGCTATATCTATTAGCAATTATGGTGAATTTAAGCGTTTTTTACTTGCCTGATTTATACAAATAATTGTCTCAAAATAAACTTACTTATATTTTTACATCATAATTTTTTATCATTTTTAAAAAAAACAATAATTATTTATTTTTTTATTTCTGGACCTAAAACTTACAGGTACTGGCTATCTTCCAAATAATAACGAAGAATTATTAATGTACCGTAAAACATTTTAGAATCGAGAAAGTCAAAGTTAAAAGTTATAGCTTCTTCAAACATCTTCTTTCTCCAATGAATTAGAATAATTACATTTACATGCAATTAATCCTGAAAGCACATGAAAATTGTATTTACATTACTTAACTACTTTTCTTGTTTTTTAATTCTAACCGCCCAAACTTATACTTTGGTTACTGGCTTAGATGCTGCACTTGAAGAGACTTCAGGATTGCTTTATCTCAATAACACTGTAATCACTCACAACGATTCTGGTAATTCAAATCAACTATTTGATATTAATACCACCGATGGTTCAATTACAAGAACAGTTACTATATCAAATGCTACAAATGTAGATTGGGAAGATCTGGCTTATGATGATACGTATATTTATATTGCTGATATTGGAAATAATACAGGTTCGAGAACAGATTTAAAAATTTACCGTGTATTACGCTCTGATTACGTCAATAACACAAGTGTTATTGCAGAAATTATCAATTATAGTTATAGCAATCAAGTAGACTTTACACCTAGCGCTTTTGCAACGAATTTTGATGCAGAGGCTTTAATCCATTTTAATAACAAACTCTATATTTTTACAAAAAACTGGATTGATGCAAAAACCAATGTATATGAATTATCAAAAAGTCCTGGGACACATTCTGCCACATTAGTAGATTCAATAGATTCTCAGGGATTGATTACAGGGTCTTCATATAATAGTATCAACGGAGATGTAATGCTTTGTGGTTATGATGGTCTTGGTTCATTTTTATTACAATTAAGCGATTTTAATAGTGGGATTTTCTCAAACGGAACTTTATTAAAAACGGCTATTGCTATACCAACAAATTACTCCCAGCAAACTGAAGGAATTACATTCTATAGAACAGATGAATACTACATTAGTGCTGAAAAAGCTTCAAGTGATTTGAACGGTTTATATAGCTTCAACATAGCTACGTTATCAGATACTGAGTTTAATGATAGTCAAATAAGTTTTTACCCTAATCCTGCTGAAACAGAATTAATTATAAATAAGAAGAATTGTACAACAGAAATTTACACCCTAACCGGTAAACTTATAAAAACAACATCAAAGTCAAAAATTGATATTACAGAATTATCTAAAGGTGTTTATCTGATTAAAATAAAGGATTCTAATAATGGGTATTTAACTAAACAATTATTAATAGATTAGTTTAGAATCCTAACCAACAGTTCTTTGAGTAAATCCCCTTGAGGTACTGCACTAGCGCCAACCCCCTTCCCTTTTACATCAAAATCTCTCAATAAAGCAATAACCGTACTCACTTTTTTCATCGGATAATTACGTGCGGCTGTTAAATATTCATTAACAAAATATGGATTAATTCTCAGGGCTGATGCCACACTTCGTGGTGTTTTATCATTCATTCCATGCAAGTGTAATAACTGGGAGAAAAAGCTAAATAACAACGAAATAGTAACAACCATTGGGTTATCCTTTGGGTTATCCGCAAAATACTTGGCTATACGATGCGCCTTCACTATATCTTTATCTCCAACAGCCTTGCGTAACTCAAAATTATTGAAGTCCTTACTGATTCCAATATTTTCTTCAATATGCTCTGGTGTTATTTGAGTTCCCTCAGGTAATACAATTTTCAGTTTATTAAGTTCATTGTCAATTTTACTCAAATCTGTTCCTAAAAACTCAACTAGCATTTGTGATGCCTTGGGTGAAATATTGTAATTCTGTCCTGCCAATATTCTTCTAATCCACTCAGCAACTTGATTTTCATATAGTTTTTTGCTTTCAAAAACAAAACCTGTTTTATTTAAGGTTTTATATAGTGCTTTACGCTTGTCTAATTTTTTATACTTAAAGTTAATTACTAGAATGGTCGTTGGTTGAGGGTTTTCAGCATAACTAGCCAATTTTTCAATTGTTCTACTTAAATCTTGTGCCTCCTTAACGATTACTACCTGGTAATCTGCCATCATAGGAAATCTCTTTGAATTACTGATAATATCATCAATAGTCACATCCCTTCCATACAGCACCATTTGATTAAAACCTTTCTCAGCTTCATCTAAGATATTATTCTCTATAAATTCTGAAATCTTATCAATATAATAAGGCTCCTCACCCATTAAAAAATAGATGGGTTTAAGATTACCATTTTTAATCTCAGATACTAATTGTTTAACCTCGTTCAATTGCAGATACTGTATTATTTATTAGTTAAAATTTCGACAGAAAATTAACTTTAAATATTTTTAAAATTATAATTTTGTTAGGTGCAAGATCTTAACTTTCCAAAGTTTAAATACCGTCTCAAAAGTAAAGAAAATAAAGTTTCTATTTTTGATGTTATTAGGAAAAAATTTATCATTCTTCAACCAGAAGAATGGGTAAGACAACATTGTATTCATTATTTGATAAATACCAAAAAATACCCAAAATCTTTGATTAATGTTGAGAAGGAATTAGTTGTTAATGGATTAAAAAAACGATACGACATTGTAATTTTTAATTCTGATGGTAGTATACATTTAATAGTAGAATGCAAATCGCCTTCTATTGATATTTCTCAATCTACTTTTGATCAGATTGCCAGATACAATCTAGCATTGAATGCTTCTTATATAATGGTAACAAATGGTTTAAATCATTATTATTGCCAAATGGACCTTGTTGGGGAACGATATACATTTTTAAAAGATATCCCGAGTTACAAAGAATGGTGAAATACGGATTAAATGACATAGCGATAGTTATAATTAATTGGAATGGTCAAGACCTTCTTGAGCGTTTCCTTCCTCAGGTAGTGGACTATTCAAAGGGATCTAAGATCTATCTTGCAGATAATGCCTCAACAGATGATTCAGTAGAGTTTGTTAAGGAGCGTTTTCCTAGCATTAAAATAATTCAGAATCAAATAAATAATGGATATGCCAAAGGGTACAATGTTGCATTAAAACATGTCCATGAGCCTATAATATGCCTCCTTAATAATGATATTGAAGTTACTGAGAATTGGTTGGTTTCGATAAATGAGGAATTTAATTTAGATAATAATATTGCCATAATTCAACCTAAAATATTAGACTACAATAAAAGGGAGTACTTTGAATACGCTGGTGCTGCTGGTGGTTTTATAGATAAATATGGTTATCCTTATTGCCGTGGCAGAATATTTGAAACCATTGAACAAGATAAAGGCCAATACAATGATAATTGTGAGATTTTTTGGGCTTCTGGCGCATGTTTCTTCATTAAGAATGATGTTTTTAAATCCTTAAATGGTTTTGACGAATCCTATTTTGCACATATGGAAGAAATAGATTTGTGCTGGCGTTCATTTAATAATGGACATATTGCTAAATTTGTAGGAGATTCTTGTGTTTATCATGTTGGTGGTGCAACTTTAAAAAACACCAATCCTAAAAAAACATTTCTCAATTTTAGAAACAGCCTTTTCACACTAGTAAAAAATACAGATAGTAGACTATTAGGTAGGATTTTTACAAGAATGTTTCTTGATGGATTGGCGGCTATTAGATTCCTATTTCAGCTTAAGCCTTTATTTTTTATTGCGGTATTAAAGGCACACTTTGCATTTTACCTTAGCTTAAGTCGAATTTTAAAAGTAAGAAGCATATCATCAAAACGACCAGATTATTTTAAGAAAAATTCAATTGTATGGTCTTATTTTATCGAAAAAAAGAAAACTTTTTAATTGTTTATAAAACTGTTAAAAAATTTGTTAATCCGTGTAGTTCCCTGTTTTCTTTTCTATAATTTTGAGTAGTTATAATTATCAATTTAAACATAATACTGATTATGAAAAAACTAATGTTATTAAGCATTTTTTCAATAGTGCTATTAGCATCTTGTGTGTCTAAAAAAGAATACCTAGCACTTGAGGAGAAACAGAAGGAAACACAAGATTTATTGAATTCTGCAACGGTAAAATTAAATAAATGTCTTTCTGATGCGGCGGCAGCAAACGCAAGAGTTGAAACGATGAAAGATCAGTTATCTGATTTACGTAAAGCAAATCAAGATTTAATTGATACCAAAGGAAATTTAACCACGTTAACACAAAAAGGTGCGGAAAATCTTGAAAAATCTCTTGAAAGCTTAAAAGAAAAAGATTTAAAAATTTCTCGTTTACAAGATGCCTTGACTAAAAAAGATAGCGTAACACTTGCAATAGTATCTAGTTTAAAGAAAGAAGTAGGAATAAACGATCCTGATATTGAAGTAAATGTTGAAAAAGGTGTTGTGTTTATTTCTATTGCTGATAAGCTTTTATTCAAAAGCGGTAGTTACAACGTAACGGATAGAGCTAAAGAAGTATTAGGTAAAGTCGCTAAAGTCATTAATAGCAAACCTGATTTTGAAGCAATGGTAGAATCACATACAGATAACAAATCTTACAGCAAACCTCCATTACTAGATAATTGGGATTTGAGTGTTAAGCGTGCAACTTCGGTTGTTCGAGTTTTGGAAGAACTGAAGGTTAATCCTCAACAACTAATCGCAGCAGGTCGCAGTTATTATGTACCATTAGTAGAAAATGATACAGCTGAAAACAGAGCAAAAAACAGACGTACACGAATTATTGTATTACCAAAAATTGATCAGTTCTATGAAATGATAGAACAAGAAATGAAAAATCTTTCTGCTGAAAATTAATATAAACTTATATTATAATATAAACCCGATACTTCCGTATCGGGTTTTTTAATTTTAGAGATAAGTCTTTAATAATCTCAGGTAACAAGGCAATAGCAGTCAATACCACGTCATTGCTATTTTTACTATTACTACCAGTGTTTTCAACTATTACCTTAATTGTTTTATTTTGAGAAGATTTTGTTTTTGAAGTATTAGGGATTCTAACCGTAACTACATAATTTTCTGTTTCTTCTTTGAAATTTTCTTTAGCAATCCTATAAGTTGCTTCGATTCCATCATCTTAAATGCCTGCTTAAGCATTAAGCCATCTTATGCATTAAATCTATCAGCATAGGATCAATAAGTAAAGTAATATTATGTTTTGGTATTGAATCAGAACTAATTGAATATTCATCAACCATGAAACTGATTAGATTTTCAATAACGACTGATTTTGTTTCAATATTCTGTTGTTGTGCAAAACTTGTGCTAAATATCGTTAATACTATAATAAATTGGAATAATGTTTTCATCTGATTGGCATTTAAAGTTTACATAAAACTATAAGCCAATACCAGAAATTAATAGATAAAATGAGTAAACTATGAATCTGATTGAGTTAACTGTCCAAAACCATTTTTACGGTTTTATTACGCTGTATTTTCCCATTAACCGTTTCAACAAACTTATCCGTTACATAGATTTCCTTAGGAATTTCAAACTTTGTGAGATCTCTAAGATGCTTAATTCTATTGGCAATAGAATCTTTAGAGTCCCTTGGATTTTCAATGATGAGTACTAATTTTTCACCTAAAGTACCGTCGTCTTCTCCAGCTAGGATAAATCTTTCATCAATTACTGGCTGAAATTTTTTCTCTATTTGCTCCGGAAAAAGTTTAACACCACCTGAATTTATAACATTATCAAATCTGCCTAATAGTTTAAAGCTAGTATCTGACTTTAAATCCACAATATCATTAGTTACTAACGCTTCTTTTACTAATTTTGAAGCATTGATAACTAGACAATTCCGCTCGTCCTTATTAAATGAAATATTAGGTAATGCATTAAAAAACTCTTCACCTGTTCCAGATGTTGACTCCAATCTACGAACGGCAACATGAGTTACAGTTTCTGTCATTCCATAAGTTTCATAAAACTTGGAACTACTATGTTTTATTTGTTCTAATAAGGGTTTGGTAATCATAGAACCACCAACTATAATGGTCTTAATGTTTTGTGTGTAATTAATAGTGTGCTTTAATTGCAATGGGATCATTGCGCAGAAATCATATTTCTTTTCATAGTCAAAAATAGGATGTGCACTAGGTTTAACACAATCAATCTCAAGGCCTAATATAATAGCCCTAACCAACATCATTTTACCAGCAATATAATGACTCGGTAAGCAATCCAAAGCAGTATCTCCAGGTTCTAAACCAAAATAATCTCCTGTTGCAATGGCGGAATTTACCATTGCCTGTTTTTTTAATTTTATAGCCTTTGGTTGACCCGTCGAACCTGACGTAATAACATATAAAAAATCATCTTGATTTAACCAATCAATCAAAAAATTTCCGGTTACCTTTTCATATGGTTCACCCTCTTTAATTAAGCTGTAAGCAACTTCTTTTAAGTCTTCATAACTAAAATGAAGTCCGTTTAGCTTAAATCGGTTATGTATTTTATTATATTTTGGTGTCATGTATTCTATTCAATGATTTTATAGTCTTCTTTTGGCGGCTCAGTAACCTTACCTAATAATCTTTCCTTCCAATTACTCCATCCATACATTTTAGACAAGATAAATAGTAGTATTGGAAAAATGACAAATACAGGCACAATAATATCTACAAATGTAGCCTCAGTAGGATCTGACATATCCTTAAATATAGAATATGTTTTAAATGCCGTCCAATCTGCAGTAACTAGCAAAGCCGTAAACAAGTTGTTCGCCGCATGAAATCCAAGAGCTAGCTCCAACCCTTCATCCATTAAGGTAACAATCCCCAAAAATAAACCTGTACCTATATAGTATATCATAATGATGTAACCCAACTTATCAACCTCTGGATTAGCTATATGTAATAATCCAAAAACTAATGAAGTAAATAATAATGGAAACCATCTATTCTTTGTTACAACACCTAATCCCTGCATTAAATACCCTCTAAACAAATATTCCTCACAGCTTGTTTGGAGAGGTACCATAATTATTGCTATTACGCAAAGAATTAAAAACTTTGGTAGATTAAAATTCAAAACATAATCGTCAGGTGCCATAAAATAGTCCATTAGAACAAATCCTGATGATATTATTCCCCAACCAAAAAATATAGTCCAAAAACGCTTCCAATCAATCTTTTCCCTTGCTGTGGTTAGTTGGGTAAGACTCATTTTATGGAGATATTTATTAACCAAAAGAAGCCCCAATAAACCAAAAGCAAAAGACAGTAGCATTAAGAATAGATTTAGGTTTGGCTCTAAAATTGTCATTAATGTAGTTTCATCCAATTCAAAAAACGACATACCTTGGTTACTTGCTTCAACAATCGCTGCTACGGTAAATGGTATTTGACCAATAATTACAAATACTATTACAATTATTGTTCCTACAAAATATCGCCATCCATCATGTAATCCCTTAAACGCCTGTTGTATATAGTCCATATTCATAAATTAAAATTCCAATCTTGATTAGTATTATAACGCAAAGTACCATTTTTTACCGTTAATGGCGAAACAAAATTATTTGTAAATAGGCCACCAGTACCTAATCCCTGAGGCATTTTATTCTCTAAAGTGTATGTCCACTGAGCGATAGCATTTAATCCAATATTACTTTCTAATGCACTTGTTACCCACCAATTAATGTCATTATCATTAGCCAAATCTATCCATGCACTACTTCCTTTAAATCCGCCAATTAAACTGGGTTTTAATATGATGTATTGAGGCTTAATATCTTGAAGTATAACTTTTTTTCTATCTCGGCCGAAGACACCAATTAATTCTTCATCAAGGGCAATAGGAATTGGTGTAACATCACATAAACTGGCCATTTCATCATATTGGCCTGGTTTTATGGGTTGTTCAATTGAATGAATCTTATAGTCTGATAGATTTTTCAGTTTTTCCAAAGCCTCATGTGTTGAGAAAGCTCCATTTGCATCGACCCGTAGCTCAATATCAGATTCTGAAAATTCCTTACGAATAGATTTAAGAATATTCAGTTCGGTTTGAAAGTCAATTGCTCCAATTTTCAACTTAATACAGTTAAAACCAGAATCTATTTTTTCTGAAATCTGACTGCGCATAAAATCCTCACTTCCCATCCAAACTAGTCCATTAATAGGAATGGAATCTAAACCCTTTGTGAAGGCAGACGGAAATAATATAAACTCATTGCTACTACCCAATGAAATAAAGGCTATTTCTAAACCAAATTGGATACTTGGATATTCCTCTAACTCCGTAATCAATACCTCTAATCCTAGATGGATATTTTCACAAGCCCATTTAAGCTTTTCTTCGTAATCAGGTCTATCATCAATTGACAATCCTCTTAAAATACCACACTCACCTATTCCAATTTTACCATTATCTTCAAGTTTAATAAACCAAGTTTCTTTAATATTCATGATACCTCGAGAGGTACCACTTGGCTTTTTGAAATTTAAAATATACTTGAAATAGTTAGCATGCATTGACCTAAAAATTATGATGTATACTTAATTGAATTTGACCTTTGCCCCAATTCACAGTCTTCTGATTCATCCATCCAAATTGAAACCTTATTTTTGGATTCAATACATATCCCATCCCAAGATAGGTACGGTTTCTATCAAATAATTCAACCGTTCTAGAATCACCTATATCAGTCTGCCCATTGATGAAGAGTTCATTGTAAAGTGCTATATAAAAGGCTTTTGGTGACAAATCACTCTTATTTAAAGGGACATTTAAAAAAAGATTATACCTATATCTTGTCCTAAAATCTTGATCCTCAACAAATCGTTGTTCAAACCTAAAACGATGTGTTAGATAAACACGATTACCTAGCTTTTGTGGAATTAAAGCCTCTTGATAAATTCTACTTTCAGCTGAAGTTTCATCACTATTACCATATTGCCCTGTTGTAATATTTCCATATCCCAAGGTAAAAGTAACGCCTACGTTCTTAGGTGTGTAGGTAAGACCAGATCTGAGCAATAACTGTTCTTTATCCCCAAGACCTTGCCAATCTCGATATTGAAAGTCACCTTGAATGCCAAATTCACTATTATTAAATTTATGGCTATAAAAATACATATACCATGCACCAGTCTGAGATTCATCAACTTGTGCAGATAGACCAAATACATTGGCAATTAAAATGAATACAAGTAATTTTAACTTCATATAAAATGGGTTATTTTTGAAATACAAAAATACGTAACTCACGTTTCTAAATAAAAAAATGCCAGATTTTCCTAACATAATACTATACGCTATTCCATTCTTTATTTTAGCAATGTTGCTAGAATTCTATGTTACCATTAAAATGGGTATAAAGACCTATGAGCCAAAAGACGCTTTTTCTTCTATTGCAATGGGTTTGGGCAATGTGTTTTTGGGATTTGGCAGTAAAGTACTTGTACTTTTAGTATTCTTCTGGGTTTATGATAGTTTTAGATTATTAGAAATACCTATTGTTTGGTGGTCATTTGTATTGTTGTTCTTTGCTGATGATTTTGCCTATTATTGGTTTCACAGAATTTCGCATGAGTGTAGGTTATTTTGGGCATCGCACGTAGTACATCATTCCTCTAAACACTATAATCTCAGTACTGCACTGAGACAAACTTGGAGTGGTGGATTTTACACTTTTATATTTTGGTTGTGGTTACCCTTATTAGGGTTTCATCCTGCCATGATAATGCTTCAAATGTCAATAAGTTTATTGTATCAATTTTGGATACACACAGAGGCAATAAATAAAATGCCAAAATGGTTTGAGGCTATATTTAATACACCGTCTCATCATAGAGTTCATCATGGAAGCAACCCTATTTATCTTGATAGAAATCATGCAGGCATATTGATTATTTGGGATAAATTGTTCGGTACATTTCAACCAGAATTAGAAAGTGAAAGAGTAAATTATGGGTTGGTTAAAAACATAAATACCTTCAACCCAATAAAAATTGCCTTTATTGAATGGGTATACATGTTTAAAGATGCATTTAGTGGTAATAAATCCATAAAAGATAGGTTGCAATATCTCATCAAACCACCTGGATGGAAGCATGATGGTACTGGTAAAATAAGCGATGAACTTAGAGAAGAGTGGCTAGAAACTAATTCTAAACAATGACATTTAAAGATAAAGTAATATGGATTACAGGTGCATCAAGCGGAATTGGCAAAGCACTTGCTGTTGAACTATCTAAGAACAATTGCAAATTAATTCTTTCAGCTAGACGTGGTGATGTATTGAATGAAGTTAAGAAGGAATGTTCAAATAACCATAATATAGAAGTATTACCATTTGATTTGGCAGATTATCAGAACATGCAAGAAATATGTAAAGAGGCAATTAATTACTTCAGTAAAATTGACATTTTAATCAATAATGGTGGCATAAGTCAACGTTCTCTGATAATAGACACTGACATTTCTGTAGACAAAAAACTAATGGAAATTGATTATTTAGGAACGGTTGCATTAACAAAAGCCTTATTGCCTCATTTTATACTAAATAAATCAGGTCATTTTGTAACAGTGACGAGTTTAATGGGAAAATTTAGCTCACCTTATAGATCTGCTTATTGTGGTGCTAAACATGCCTTGCATGGTTTTTTTGACGCTTTAAGAATGGAGCATCAAAAGGATAATATTAAAGTAACAATGATCTGCCCTGGATTTGTGAACACAAATATTGCTCGAAATGCTTTAACTGGAGACGGATCAACACAAAAACAACAAGACGAAGCAACAGAACAAGGGCTTTCAACAAATGTTTTTGTAAAACGGATGATTAAAGCAATTAAGAAAGAAAAATTTGAAGCCTATATAGGTAGAGGTGAAACCAAGGGAATATACCTTAAGAGATTTTTCCCAAAGCTACTGCACAAAATGGTAATGAAAAGTCAAGTACGGTAGTTATTTCTAAACGTCTAAACTTTCACCGATTTCCAATAAGTACAATTTCTTTAATTTAGAATCGAATTTTGCCCTTGCCCTAGGTTTATCAATTTCAATATATCCAAAAGTATCGTAATGATAACCTAGTATTTTATCACAATCAACGTATCTAGCAGCTTGTATGGCATCGTCAACTCCCATTGTAAAATTATCACCAATAGGTAATACGGCTAAATCTAAATCAAATTGTTTTCTTATTAGTCGCATATCGTAAGTCAATGCGGTATCTCCAGCTATGTAAATTGTTTTATCCCCTTCAATAATAAAACCTCCTGGTTGGCCTCCGTATTTTCCATCCGGAAATGAAGAAGTATGTATTGCATTTACATACTTTACTTTACCAAAATCAAACTCCCAAGAACCACCATGATTCATAGGATGACCTTTTAATCCTAAGTTTTGATAATGAACTACAATCTCATAATTAGAAACAATAACAGCACCAGTGCGCTTCGCGATAGCTTCTACATCTAATGTATGATCTTGGTGTGCATGTGTTACTAAAATGTAATCTGCCTTTAATGTATCTATATCAATATGTAACGCTTTTTCATTTCCTGAAATAAAAGGATCGACTAGTATATTTATGTCCTTAATTTGAATGCCTAAACAGGCATGTCCGTAAAAAGTTACTTTCATACTTAATTATTTAATAGAATGATCTCCAGAATAAATTTAATACAAAATATATCCAATCCCTAATAATATTGAAAAGAGAAAAGTTGATAACGCAAGTACCTTTAATTGACTGTCAAAGTCACTAGGTTCTTTTGCTTTATTGATTTTTATTAAGTGAATGACAAAAGGTATAAATGAAAGAAGATATAAAAAATTGTAGGGCTCAATATAATAAAGAATTGAAAAAACAATGGATAACAACATCGCTCCTAAAATCAATAAATTATGGTATGATTTAGCCTTTTTTAAACCGAGTTTTACTGCAATTGTTATTTTACCTGAATTTGCATCAGACTGAATATCACGCATATTGTTCAGATTTAATACGCCTACGCTCAAAAATCCTAAGGCAATTGCTGGTAAAATTGCAACATGATTAATTGATTTAGTATATAATAAATAACTACCTAAAGTACTTATTAATCCAAAAAAAATAAATACAAATACATCTCCTAACGCTTTATAACCATAAGGAGAATCTCCCATGGTATAATTAAGTGCAGCATAAACAGACGTTCCTCCTAGCGTTACAAACAATAGTAATAATAAGAATTCATTAGGCCCAAAGGCAGCCCAAATTAGGGCCAATGTTAAAATAATTACTACAACAATATTAAACTTTATAGCATCGAGCATTTGATCTGGAGTTATGGCACCACTTTGAATAGCTCTTTCTGGCCCAACTCTTTCATCATTATCTGTTCCTTTAACACCATCACCGTAGTCATTTGCCAAATTTGAAAGTATCTGAAGACTCACGGTTGTTAAAATGGCTAGCACCAAAACCCACCAACTAAAATGCCCATTAAAATAGGCAAAACACGTTCCTAAAATAATACCTGAAACGGATAATGGTAATGTTCTTAAGCGCATGGCCGATAGCCAAGGTTTAATTTTTTTCATTCAAAAGCTTTTAGATTACGGAATCCATTTTTTAGGAAAGTTGGGTTTCCTTTTTTCTAAAAAAGCATCTCTGCCTTCTTTTGCTTCGTCTGTCATGTAAGCTAAACGCGTTGCTTCACCAGCAAATACTTGTTGCCCAACCATACCATCATCTGTCAAGTTCATTGCAAACTTTAGCATTTTTATTGAGGTTGGGGATTTAGCTAATATCTCTTGAGCCCAATGGTAAGCTGTTGACTCTAATTCTTCATGAGGAATTACCGCATTGACCATTCCCATTTCATAAGCCTCCTGCGCTGAATAATTTCTTCCTAAAAAGAAAATTTCACGTGCCTTTTTCTGACCAACCATTTTTGCCAGATATGCTGAACCATAGCCACCATCAAAGCTAGTAACATCAGCATCTGTTTGCTTAAAAATTGCATGTTCCTTACTAGCCAATGTTAAATCACAGACCACATGTAGACTATGTCCTCCACCTACAGCCCAACCTGGAACCACGGCAATTACAGCTTTTGGCATAAAACGAATTAATCGTTGCACTTCAAGAATATTTAAGCGATGATAACCATCATCACCAACATATCCTTGATGACCTCTTGCTTTTTGATCTCCACCTGAACAAAAACTCCAAATCCCATCTTTTGTTGAAGGTCCTTCTGCACTTAATAATACAACACCTATACTAGTATCTTCATTTGCATCGTAAAACGCATCATATAATTCTGATGTTGTTTTAGGACGAAATGCATTTCTTACGTTAGGTCTATTAAAAGCTATCCGTGCTACACCATTACATTTTTGATATGTAATATCTTCATAGGTTTTAGCAATTTTCCAATCTATTTGGTTCATTCTTTTCAGGAATTTAACTGCAAAAATAAGGAATTAATAACAATGATTTCTGATCAATTAATAATTGAGAATCTAATTTAATTTTTTAAAGCTTTCTAATTTTGAACTAGTCTTATACCGTCTGATTCAATGGTAATTAAACGCTCTTTATAAAGAGCTCCTATAGCTTTTTTAAAACTCTTTTTACTCATTTGAAGCTGATGCTTAATATCATCAGGATCGGACTTATCGTGTAATGGAATAAACCCACTATTATCGTTTAATTCCTTAAGTATAATTTCTGCATTAGGCTCTATATTTCTATACCCTATCTGACTTAAAAGAATATCTAATTTATTGTCTTGTCTAACTTTCTTAACAATGCCCTTCAATCTATCTCCTACGCTAATGTCTTTGAAAATATCATCTTTGAAAACCAATCCAAGATGTTTCTTATTGACAATTACATTCATTCCAATTTCGGATGGATGAGATACAATTAAATCAACTTCGTCAAATTTTGAAACCGTCAACTCCTTATTATCAAGAAATCTATTGGTCTTACTAGAGGCTACAAGTCTTTCTGTTTCTTCATCTAAGTAACAATGCACTAAATACCATCCACCTGCCTTCATCTTAAATGCTTGTTCCTTAAAAGGACAGAATAATTCCTTAACTAATCCCCAATCTAAAAAAGCACCATATTTTGTTACTTGATTGCATCTTAAAAGTGAAAACCCCCCCTTGGTAATATATGGTTTGTCAGTTGTGGCTACTGGTCTTTCTTCGTTATCTAAATAAACAAAAACCGCAATTTTATCTCCAATATTAAATTCTTCAGGCACATATCGGTTTGGTAATAAAACCTCATTGCCTTCATTATCACCTAAAAACAAACCAGGATCTGTATCTCTTAAAATCTCAAATGTATTGTATTCTCCTAATTGCATCATTTTGCAAAGGTATTGATATTAATAACAAAAAGCGCTATGATAATATATCAAAGCGCTTTTTAATTGTTTGTAAATAAATCTTAGTAAACTGACTCTTTTTTAAAGTGCTTAACTAATAAATAATAGATTACTGCTCTATACTTGTTTCTATTAGAACGACCGTACTTTTCAATTACTGAGTCTATTGCTCCATCTAAATCAGCACTAGCATTTAATCCTAATTTTTTAATTAAAAAATTATTCTTTACCGTTGCTAATTCTTTTTCATCAGAACCAGAAACAGTAGATGAATCTGCATTATAAATTGAGGGGCCTAAACCAATTGTTACTTTGGTTAACAAATCCATATCTGGTTTAACACCACACTTGTCTTTTAAATCTGCCACATATTTTAAGATTAATTCATCTCTTTTACTCATTATTTTAATGTTTTAGATTATTATTTTTTTGGTTATTAAAGATAACTAATTTTTAAACACTTAAAAAATGGATAAGTCACTTTTCTGAAGTAAATGATTCTAGTCACTATTTAATATAATCGAAGTAATTGAGAAGTATTTCATCATTTAATCTAGAGGGAGTAAAAATTTCAAGTAGTTTAGGTTGATCCGATAAATTATAAAAAGTATCTAGGCATGAATCTAACTTCTCAGAATCATTTGCTGATTGATACTCAAGTCCAAACATTTCACATAAATGCTTTGCGTTTAAGTTATGCTTGGTTTCAAAAAATGTGTCAAAATTATCGGTGTTTTTATGTCCAGGCAATATTCTGAATATACCTCCTCCTCCATTATTAATTACAATAATCCTGAAA
>Ga0213858_10000181_pt1 | contig 30254 bp, 25 predicted proteins | sample PICome_FD_160122 | JGI IMG/M metagenome (GOLD analysis project Ga0213858, IMG submission 160122) | Coastal seawater microbial communities near Pivers Island, North Carolina, United States - PICO245 | ecosystem: Environmental > Aquatic > Marine > Coastal | place: USA: North Carolina | collected... | reverse complement strand
TCACCAGTAACCTTAAGGTCTCCACCAACGGTAACAATACCAGCAAAGGCTGCATTTCCATTAACTGCTACCGTCGCAGCAGTTCCAACCTTCAACATCGCTCCGTCGAAGGTAAAGTTAGAATCGTCTTCTAACTCACCAGAAGCACCAGCGATGACAACTCTATTATCTGTAAGATCTTCTATCTTTGCAGATGATGCATTGATACCACCATTTGCATCAATAACTCCTTTTGCGGTTACAATACCGGTGAATCCAGCATTACCATTAGATGCTAAGGTAACCGCAGCACCAACTGCTAAACCACCATTGGCAGTTACTATTCCTGCTGCAGCAATATTACCATTGGTATAGATTGATGCTGCTGTACCAACTTGTACACCACCATTAGCAGTTGCAAGCCCAGCAAATGTAACATTACCATTTGCAAAGATTGATGTTGCACTACCAATTACAACACCACCGTCTAATGTAGAGATACCAGATACATTTAATCTAGCAGAGGTGGTGACTCCAGAGACATTAACCCCTTGTGGAGTTGTCTGGAAAACATTTGCATTATCGTAATATAATGATACTGCACCATCATCAGCAAAGACTGCAAGAGTCTCTCCAGATCCTTCAAGGACAATATTTCCAGTGCCTGTTTCCCTAATGATGGAGTTTGATCCATCATGGAAGATTTGTAGATCATCACTGGCACCAAAAGTTGCCCGTGCATTATCAGCAAAATTTAATTTATCTAAAGACGCATCAAAACTGATGGTGGATACGCCAGCAGATCCTAAAAGATGAATATCTCCCTGAAAACTAGAAACTCCAACAACACTAAGAGCTGCAGATGTGCTGCCAGAGGTTCCTACTGTAGCAATACCAGTGATAGTAATATCGGTCGCGCCGATACCACCTCTACTACCACCAACATGTAAGGTATACCCCGGAACTGTCGTACCTACGCCAACCTTATTAAGCGTGGTATCCGCAACAATAAGACTAGTATTGACTTCTATGCCGTTCTTGACGACAAAATTCTTATTAATTGCCATTAGGGTTCACTCTCCCCCTCTATTTTTTACTATTTAGCAAAGATTTATCTCAGCGGTGGCCCACTTATCCATGCAATCAAAGCAAATCTTTCACCACTCTTAAGTGGGTTTGCTTTATGCGGTAATCGTGAATCAAATACGACTCCAGCACCAATGTTTTTCGCTAAGGTTACATGTCGTGCAGAGTAATCAATCCATTCCAATTCACCACCTTCATAAGAAGATTCATCTGAGAGTTGGATAGACATGCTCAATTTTCTGGTCATTCCTTCTTTAGAATTTCGAGATATTCCATAATCAGCGTGCCAATTATAATTACCACCCTCTTTATATCTAAGTATTTGTACGTCAATCAAATCTCCATGTATATCATAATCAAAATTATTATCATTTACATGTTCAAATAAATTTTCTACCAACTCATAAACATCACCATCTTCATCTTCGCATAACCCAATTATGTCAACATACCGGTAATCTTTAGTGTCTTCGTAATCGTATCTATCTTGAGACCATTCGTCTTCTTTAAAACTATAAACAAGATTTGTTAATAAATTCAAATTTTGTTCAGATAAACTGAAATTCATATATGGATCACAATACTTGTGATATAAGTCATCAACTACATCCTCTCTTTTAGGAGCGAACAATGCCATGCTCTCTTTATTGACATCTATCTCTTCACCATCATTCTCTTTATCATCATTAAGATTTACTTTTTCGATAACATCAACAATTTCTTTTTCATCAATATTATTAAATTCAAATTGCCAACTCATTATGTTTCTCCAATTGAATAAAAGACTACATTACTAATTATACACCTTTTAATGCTATTGTGGCCCATGCTCTACTCGTTGCATTTCCTCCCTGATTTGTTTCAATAATTTCTACATCTCCACTAGTATATCCACTACCACCACCTCCTCCGCCAGAGAATCCAGATGTAGCATTCCCTCCATATGCTCCTGCTCCGCCACCACCAAAGAATGTGCCACTTGTATTAGAAGAAAGGCTATCTCCTCCATTGTGCCTGTAACCATATGTGGTTCGGTCACTTGCTTTATATCCTCTTGTGATTTCAGCACTTTCCTCATTCTCATCGCCCTTATAATCATACCATTTTGTAAGAGAATTTTTAGTAAAAATATTTTCTACATCTTCACAAGGACTAAAACCATTGATAGCATAGTAGTTTCCAGTAGTACAAGATTCTATTTTACCTCCTGTAGTTCCTGAAGCCAGTTGACCTTCAGATGAAAGTTGACCATCAGGAACATTCTGACCACCAGCACCACCATCAGAACCTGATCCTGGAGCACCTGCAACGCTTGGGCCGCCACCTGCGCCACCCCTTCCACTACTCCATCCAGATGCTCCGCCACCACCACAAGCAACTAAAAGTCTACCTTTTTCGTAGAAATAGGCACCTGCTCCTCCTCTACCAAGAGATCCAGTTGGTTCAATGGTTGTTCCCAATTTAAACACATATTCAGTGTTTCTTTTAAGAGTATATGAAAACTTACATGTTCCACCTTCACCACCTTTATTGCCGTTAAAGTCTTGTCCTGCAGATGCTGCCATTGTAATAATGACGGTTAGATCTTCTTCAGGAGCATAAACAACATCTGCAGCAAATTCTGGTTCAGAAAGTGCTGACTGTAAAGGAAGAGGTCCTATGAATAAATTTTGATTAACAAAATTATAATCATCATCTTCTTCAGTTACAATTTCATGATTAATGAATGATCTTGATAAGTTAACAGCACTAATCGTCTCAAAAGTAGCAGTATTACTTGCTAACCATTCAGTGCTACCACGAGTAATTTTTCCACCAGAAATTCCTCTTGTATCTGTGCCATCAACTTGTTCTAAATCAAAACACTTGTTCGGGTGATTGACAAGAGCTCGAACAGTTTGAATCCCAACCCTATCAGAAGACACAACTAAGTTTGGAGTTTGTGAACCAGATATTGTGGTTTTGGTGGTAACCACAGTTCCACCAGTTCCTTCTGATTCTGAGGTGTAAGATACTTCAACTCTAGGAACAGAACTTAATCCCTGATTAATCAAGGTAACTACTTGATTATTATAAGCACTTTCTGCTCCCTTTCCGTTTGTTGCTGAGGCCATTTTATACTACTCCGTACTTTGATTCTAATGTGATAAGAACATTTCTAATATTTTCCACGAGAGAATGTCTCTTGTCATCTCTAACCTGTTGTCTAATTTCAGTCAAATGTACTCTATCTATCTCATCCCAAGTAGAGTTTGTATCAACACCCAATTCAATCATCTTAGAAATAATTTTTTTACTTCTACCATAATATTCATCCAGAATGGAATTGGGCAAATCGTGTAAGTTCTTCAAGTCACTAATTTCACTATCATCATAAGGATTACTATTTTTCATAATTGCATTGTAAAAAATACAATTATCAAAATCACTCATGTATTCTGGTTCCCATGATTGCCAACTCATTTTAGTAATCCTCCAATTTTGGTAAGAACTTTCATCAAGACCAATACAAGTTTTTTGCGAAGTGTTTCATCGTCAGCTAATAAGATATATGCAAATAATTTATTCGCGATCGGAAAATTAACTTTTCCAAATATCTTATTTACCAAGAATGCTCCGTGAAGAACTTCTTTTTTCTTCACGGTAAATTCCTTCATCAAATTGAGAACATCTTTATATGTTATGACCCTTTGATCATAAGCATTTCTCATAAATCCACCATCAAACATGATAGAGTGAGTTCCATAACCATTTACATTATAAGTGCCGTCTCCGGTAACCCACAGGTTGTAAACACTTTCACCTTTTAACTCTTCAACAAGAGTATCTTCAAGTTTTTGACATACATCCAACCAAGGATATAATTCATTATCAACTGCAACCCATTCTCCATCCTTTTTAACCATGTGGTTAATGGTGGCAAATGGTTTCATGTCAGGATCTGGAGAATATAATTTCCAGTTCATTGATTTATCATGTTTTTCGATAAAGACAACTTCATTTGCAGTGGTTTTATCTATGCTTGAAACATAGTCTCCAATAACAACATCTGAAATTGCCTTCTCATAGAAGGCTCCTTTTCCGGATCCGCTGAGAACCCAAGGGTTTCTCATCAGGACCATCGTTTCTTCAGTGAAGCATCCTCCACCTCTTCTTCTCCTTCTACGTCTCCGTCTGCGACTTCTGCCGCTTCTACGACCACGCCTATCGGGTGGTGCTGGCACCCTTTGTGGTGGGGGTGGTATATATCTATCACTTCTTCGATTTACTCTACGATTAATTCGTCTACCAACTCGAACCGGAGTTGGTGTTGGAACTACACGATTAACCCTTCTGCCAAATCGAACCGGAGTTGGCACTGGTCTTGGCGGTGTCGGTTCCGGTGGCGGGGGCGGCACTGGTGGAGGTGGTGGTGGAGGTGGTGGTGGATTATCTGTTCCTGCTCTACCGCCGGCTCCGGCACGATAACCATTAGCTCCGCCGCCGCCTCCTCCTCCATTTACTGCTCCCCTATCTTCTCCATCAAATGGACCATTAAATCCGCTTAATCCACCATCAATACTTTGAAATACTTTTCCGTCAGCAGTTCCGTCTGTGATGCAATTTCTATTTAAACTTCCACCACCGCCTCCAGCTCCACCACCTGCTGCGATAATGTATGTTCCCGAAATTGAATCTTGAATATAAATTCCGTCAGCACCGCCTCCGCCTGCACCAGAGGATCCACTAGTACCTGCATGACCACCGCGTCCAGCACCTTTTGGACCACCAGTTCCTGCAGTTCCTCCACCATCACCTTTTCTTGATGATCCTCCACTACCACCACGATTTCCAATATCGATGGTTAAGGTCCTTCCGCCATCAGCAAGGGAAAATGTGCCATAACGGCCTAATCCACCATTTCCACCTACACCATTTGAATCAGATCCGCCTGGACCACCAGCACCTGCTTCGACTTTAATTCTTACATTTGTAGCATCATCAGGAATTACTAATGATTGAGTGCCTCCAGTGTATGAAAACTCTTTAACAATTTGATTTGCAACCGATTGAGTTTCTCTAACTCCATCAGTAATATTGCAATCACCATCAAGACACCATTGATATTGAATTTGACTGTCTGCCGAGGGATTAAGTCCTCGGTCCATTGATGCAACAACCGAAAATGATGTCTGATTATCAGCAGTAACAATTGATGTAGAAACTCCTGCAGTAATTTCTAATGTTGGTTTAACATTAAGAGTTGCAGGAGTCGATCTAAGAGGTTCATTAATTGCATTTGGTGTCGATTTCCCAGAACCGACCTCACCATATGCTCTTGGTTTATAATCTGCCTCAAAGAAATATCTCTCACCATTCTGTGCAGGACTATCAACATAAAAAAGTACTAAGTTAGAAGTAGTCTCTCCATTATATGTTGTTGATGGTCCTAACTTTGTTTCTGTTCCATCAAGAGCAATTTTATACCATTGATATTCAACAGTTCCATCAAAACTTGGATTTGAACCTGCTGGAAAAGTTGCCGTTGCAAGTCCAGTGAATGCAATGGTCCTTCGACCTTCGCCCGTTCTTGGCCCTGAAGCACAAACATGAGATTGGGCAGTGCTTTCATCATCTTCTACATGAGAAAATGTGTCAGTAACAATAGATAGTTTAGGACCATTTAGGTCTAAACCTGTAAATACATCATCCCATATCTTAGTCGTCATATCTTATTATGAACCAATAAAGTTTTGACCGCCAACAATACCGAACAAGGAAGTAGTTCCATCAAAGGTTTTAAATGAATATATGTCGGTTTTACCTGCAACTTGTGTTACGATTGGTATAACTCCACCAGGCCAGTATACGGTGATTCCTGCCCCAGCGTTGCTTTCAAAGGTATTTATGCCCACAGAGTACGATGTAGAATCCTGAGTGATTTTGATCGTAAATGCAGTAGCTTCATTTGGTGGATTCAAGATAGTGAATCCAGCAACAGCAGAAGTAACATTTAAGTTGAAAGATTGACCTAATGAGAGATCAACATCAACATTTCCTGCAGAAATTGATAGTTGCTCTACATTTTCAGAACTGGTCTTGAATCTAACAGCACCATCAACATCAAGCTTTGCTCTCGGTGTTGGAGTTCCCATACCAACATTTGATCCACTTGTTGATACCGCAGTTCCGACAACCAAAGTTGTTGAGGTTACAACCCCCTCCCGAATGTTGCTGGATGTGCTATCTAATCGATAGTCCGTTGATGTAAGTGTTCCACTAACATTGATGTCATTAGCATCTACTAAACCTAAGAAAACTGCCTTATTATGTACATGAAGATCAGTTCTTCCAGTACCAGAAGATCCAAGAGAAAGATTAAAGTGAGGAACTGATGTGCCAATACCAACTCTTGAGTCGGTGTCAGGAGGAACAGTTGCCCAGATGCCAGTGTTACCAACACCCGCATATGTTTCATTTACTGGTGACCAACCAGTTGCCGATGCGTTCAGATTGGTAATAGCATTACCATCACCTGCCAAGAATCCTGCAGTCAAGATACCAGTAATGCTTACATTACCAACTTGTTCGGTATCGCCGTGAATTCTGAGAGACTTGCGATTTGCGGTTGTTCCGATACCAACCCCAACGCCACTACTATCTCTACTTACAGCAAATATAGTGTCTCCAGCACCAACCTGGAATGCATTTGCTCCAGGAGTAGTGGTAGCAATACCAACCTGATCAAATCTATGAATGTCTGCAACGGCAGAAAGACTTACATTACCAAATCTCTTCCAAGCATTTTCCGAAGTATAAACCCAACCAATGTATGCACCCTGAGATGGATTTTCAAAATATACGATATCACCAGGCGTTCCTGCATTTACTGGTGTAGCAATACCAACAGTATACTTTCTTGATACTGTCGAATCACCCTGTAAGAACAGATTGTTAGCCTCAATACCTCTTGCAGCAGTTGAAGTTACTTTGTTAGAGAAAATAACTGGTCCATTAAATTCGGAGATGACTTTTCCTTCGTCTCCACCATCAATACGAATAGAAGATGAGAATGTTGCTTCTGTTGCATTGACAAGGTTAATACCAGACTCAACTGAAATGTCTTCTCCAGTAATACTTCTTACTGGAGTATCGAAAATTTCTTCTCTACCAGTAACCGTGCTCAGTTTCTTATTACCCGCATAAGAAATACCACGGTCATTCATTCCAGTGAAGTAGTTAACTCCACCCTCTTTCTTAGTAGACTGTGCAAGAAGTTCTTGAACATCTGTAACCAATCTGTTTTGTCTGTCAGGCAGTGCAGTTGAATAGTTACCTGGACCATATCCAACATATTCCCAAGTATGTCCAGACGCTCTATTAATGGAGTGTCTCCTTAATTCAATTGGATATGGTTTAATTTTACGGACAACAGATCCTGAAATATGTGATGTAGCTCTAGTTCCAAGAACAGCACGGAAGACAGTTATTGGATTAGTGGCAGGATTTGTTGGAGCACTCTTTATTCTAACAATTTCATCATCAATTGCTAAGAAGTCTCCAATCTGAAGACCAATATCTCCAACATTTGTTAATCTAATTTCAGTTGTAACTGCATCTGCAATTGGAGTAGACAATGTAGTTGTGATACCAGCATATGTTGGCACCATTCTTCCATTTAAACTCTCATTCTCAAGCGTAGAATCTCCATCATTAGATTGAATACCACCTCTCATTGCAAACATCGATGCGCCCGCTGCCACGATCTCAGTCGTTGCTCCAACTCCGATGGTAACAACAAAGTTCTTAAGGTCAATATTTTGTTTTACAATAAATTCGCCATCAAATGGACCATTCTTAAGAGTTGAAATGCCAGTGACAACCTTAACTTTGTTATTGACCTTCAGTCCATGATTATTAACTGTCGTAATTGTTGAAATTCCTAATGTTGGATCATATGTGATATTAGAAACTCTCAGACCCTCTCCAGTCAAATATGCAGATGCATTGTTTAGCATCGCTGTACCAATACCAGTAGTCGTAACACCTGTTATTGGAGGATCACTAATTGCAGTGAAACTCTTAGCCCCACCAACCACAACTTCGGTGATTCTGTAAAGTGAATTATATGGTTTATAAGTTTCTGAAGTTACTCCAGTCAATTTAATGATATCACCAACATTATCATAAATCTTGGTTACAGTTACAACAGCTTTAGAGTGACCAGATGCTGTGGTAATACCAACAACATGCATAGTATTACCGATACCATAAGCACTACCACCATCCATAATCTGGACATCGGTAATACCACCAGTTGCATCAACACTTACCTTTGCAGTTGCATGTTGGCCTGTTGTAGAACTACCAATACTGATAAGTTTAGCGTTGTAGTAATCTGCATCAACACCTGTTCCATATCCAGCACCACTGTTTGCGATACTAACATTAGTAACACGGTTTAATCCATGATCAATATTGGTATTGAATCTATGTGATGTTCCACCGACAGCAGTTATAACATCAGTCAGTCCAACGCCAACATCAACATCTCTAATCAGTTTGTCAATAGTTTCTTTAGTGATACTATTTTTGACATCATCAACTTCAGTCTTACCAATATCTGCAGAGTCCGCAAAAGAAATTGCAGAATCTGGATCAGAATTTGTTGTATCTCTATCAACCTGAGGAAACAGTCTGGTAACAGGTTGAGTGAACTTATCTACAGTGAATGGATCTACTGTTGGATTTACAGAAGAATTGAGTATAGTTACATGATAGATACCATCTTGCTCACTTCTAATGTATGGTTGAATCTCTTTAACATTCTGAAGATAATATGTTGTATTATATTTTTTTCTCTTGAATCTAGGAAGACTGGTGTTTCTTGTAAGAAGATCGTTAGTAAATGCTCCAGGATCAGTGTTGATTCCAACAGTAAATTCTCTAGCACTAGTGATACCGGTAACTGGGAAAGTGCCATTAAATCCAGAATTTCCGATACCAGTCGTATTGACACCACTCTTAATGTCAACTAGTTCAACTAAAGATCCAACAGAAAGTTTATGTGGAAGTTCTGTGAGAATATTACCAACATTTGATCCCCAGTTTGCATGGGCAATGAATCTAAAGTTTCTGTTTTCATTAACATGATTTAAATTGCCAGTTCCAAAGTAAGTTCCAACTTCATCATTTGTTGATCCAATAGAAGTATTACTCTCTTGAATAATAAAACCATCAGTTGGTGGTCTTGCAATAGCCCCACCGTTATTTGCAGGAATTACATATCTTGCTCTATAGAGAGTATCAGTGGCACTTCTTGAATCTGATTTTCTCTTAATAAATGATCTCGGTGTTGCTTCTCCTAATGCCGTTGAACCAAGTCCAAGACCGTTTGCATCTAAAACAACATCATTATAGATTCTATTATCTGTAGATGCTGTTGATACATTAATATACCATTGTTTTCTGTTATCATCTGGACTATTGTCAAACTGAATTGGGTGGCCAATATCACCAGAGTTTTTATCAGATACTCTACTTACAATTTTGAGCGCACCACCAAGATTATTAATAGTCAAAGCTGCTGCGTTTCTAGCATCAGTTTGAGTTTTTGCTAACTTAATCGTATTGTGAGTGGTTAATCCTGAACTTGCATTTTGGTTGGTAATGGCAAAATAAACAGTATTGGGTTCTAAACCATCTGGAAGTCTTCCAGTGTCACTCAGAACTCTAACAGATTCTGCATCTTGGAATGTGTGAGGTTTTGTCAGAGTGATAACGCTACTGGTAATGCTGTTAATACCAGAGGCACTTCTATCGACTCTGAATACTTTCTCAGAACTATATTGTGTAGTGGTATTGAATCCAGTTCCATTCGGCATAACAATACGAGAACTGAATTCTGTAGGTGTTCCCCCTGAAGGGACAAGAACTTTTAAGGAATCAAGTTCTCTTGCACCAACTCTAAATCCTTCTAATACATTTTCGGGAGGACTATCTAGGTTTGTTTCATCATAAAGATATAAGTGTCCCGTGGTTCCAACACCAATTGTTGTGTTAAGGTCAATTGCATTAAATTCAATTACATTCTCAGTAATCGGAATTTCTTTTGGTGGTAAAATATGAGTGATAAATCCAAAATCATCTTGAGGGAATGCATCGGGTCTAAATCCAGATGCAATCAGTGATTTTGCACCAAAGTTGGAGTTAGAGTTGGTGATGGACATATCACCACCAGTTTCCACGACAAAGTGCTCTGCATATCCAATAGCAAAGATAGAAACTGCCTGAATAACAGAATTATTAGAACACTTAATGTGGAAATTAGCGTGAGATGGTTTGTAGATTGAACTAGAGTCATTACTCAGCTTTTCATTTCCTGGGACGGTGGCATCATCATAAACACCTGTCGTGGAATTATACTTAATGAACGCATTATCGTCCTTTTGGAGACTGATCCCAGTAAACTGTGCAACAACCATTGACTTAAAGCCAGTTGCCTTGTTGCCGTCTGCGTGCATACCACAAACACCAAATACAGATCTCAGAGAGATATTAAAGATATATGGTGATGCAGATGTTACTGTGTCTGACTGAAGCGTAACTGTAGAACCAGTTACAGAGGGTAAAGCTAATACTGGAGCATTTTGGACTTCATACTTAAACTCAGTATCACTCAGTTTTTCACTGACAACAAATTGTCCATTATATCCAGACGCAGTGATACCTTCAACTCTGAATGGCGTATCAACATCAAGACCACTAACAGCAGCTGCCGTCGTCACAGTAATTACATCTGTTGGAATAACTCCGTTACCTGCCTTAATACTCGTAATTCCTGCAGTTGCACCGGTTGATCCAACGATTCTAAATTCATCAATTTTTGGTTGAATATCAATGCTGGAAGATGGATAATCTGGTTGAATTTCTCTTCCACTTGCACTACCATAGACCAGACCAATCTTTTCATAATACATGTCAAGATCAGTTCTGTTTGTACTGAATGTTTGGAATGTATCATTAATACTTACATTATTCACACCATCAGCATACTCAAAACAAGTGAGTTTGTGGTGAGAGAAATTAGGTACAAATTGGTTTGAAGTATAATCTTGATAGCAGAGACCGTTAGGATCTGCATCAAACATAGAAAACTGCCAGAAATAGCAGGCACCAGTTACTCTGAATATTGCAGATCTTTCAATATTGTCGTTTGATGGGTTTGGAACATATTTTGGGCGAATCTTGGTCTTTCTTAAATCAAGACCAACAATCGAAGTACCACGAGGGACAATAACTCCCCCATGAATACTGTTCATCTTATAAAGGGCATTATCCGTATTATTCAGATCATATACAGTCGTTAAGTCCCATGCAGGGAAATCCGACGACTCTGTTCCGTCTCTTAGTTTAAATTTAGCATCTGCTCCGTCTGGGACAGGGATCCAACCAGGTCTATTATCAACGATATGATCGCCTGGATATAATAAGATTGTAGTATTACCAAATCTATCGTTACTTAAACCACGCTGATATGAAAATCTAGCAGCCTCGATTAAGGCTCTCTGAATTGTTTTAAAGGGACGAGTTAACGAATTTCCTTTATTTTCGATACTATCTGTAGAATCCAGATCATTAGGACTTACATACAGAATATTACCACGAGCATTCTTAAGAAAATTCTCTAATCTGGAAAGACCCATCTTATTTGCACTATAAGTTCTGTTATGGATTATTTATCATTTAACAATCAGTCGCTTTGTAAAATATATTCTACTGTTGTTGCAACATCATGCATTGCATCACGAAGGTATGGTTGTTGTCCCGATTCCTGAATATATGGATCTCCATCATCACTTAAAGTCCAACGCCATTGTTGCATATCCTCTGCGTACCAAAGTTGTATCTGCATATTAGTCTACGGGCAAACATTCTGGATTTTCTAATTCTAGTTCAAATAGACAAGGATGGCATTGTTCTTCCATCAGATAAGAATATCCACGATACACATCTTCAGGAGACCATCTCTTCTCTTTATCAGCTAGCTTAATGATATCTAGGTCTTTTTGTACTTCATCAGGTAGTTCATCAAAGGTAAACGGAACACCTTGAATGAAGTACATCAAAACAAGCATATTTCCATCATCATACCACACATACTTTGCATCAATGCGATATTTCATAGGAAATCTCCTAGTTTTTTTGTATTTAGTAGGAGCGGGGGGACTTGAACCCCCACGACCTTAATGGTCAACAGATTTTAAGTCTGGTGTGTCTACCGATTCCACCACGCTCCCAAAAATCAGGGATATTCCCTGCAAATGTTGGCGTCTTCATCATCTAAAGACATTTCAACACTTTCTTCCAAAACCCAAGAATCTTCACTTTCTAGAAAATTGACCATTTTGTCCCATAATTCGGGAGGAAAGTCGTCGATAAACATTCCCCAAGTTCCTGGATTCTCGTCATCACCATCAGGCTCCCAAGTGCAGTATTTAATGTCATTAAGATAAATCTCGAAAAGAAAATCAAATACATTAGATTGGTCTTCTTCGGTCTGACAGTAGATTTTAAGATTATTCAGTCTCATAGGTAGGAGGATTAAGACGACAATATTCGTTAAAGGTGATTTTCATCTCTTTGTCCGTCAGATTGCAATTCTTTGCTGCCTTGGGTAAATTCCATCGGGCAGCGAACAACATTTCCATAGATTGTCGGGTTTCGGGTCTCATATTCGTAACACTCTAGAATTTCTTGATATAAAGATGATGGATGAATTAGCATAAAAAAGTAATAGGTCGTTTTTGGCCCGGAATTTTTTTTCCGACTTTTTTGGAATTAAAAGCTAATTTTGCTCAGACAGGATCCGCATACGCAAGAGTCTCTTCATCAAGAACACCCCGGCAAACTTCAAGAACATCCATGAACTGCTCCACGGTTTCACAGTCTACTACCTTCTCATCACCTTGCTCAGAATACAGATAGAACTTCCGTGCCACGGGATCGACAACACAGCGAGTCAGATAATCTTCTTGCATGAGGTTTGTTTGATTACCTGCTTATTATAGGACGGTGAGACCCCTGTGTCAACCCCGTGCATCATAGTCGTATCCAGAGATAGAGAATTGTCTTGATCCACCTGGGTAGTCTGCTGGCGTCTCTCCCTCATACTCAACAATCAGAGGTTCTCCATCAATTCTAGATGCCTGGATTGTGTAGAAACAATTGATTGTTGATGCATTTCCAGATCTAATATAAACCTTCCTACCCCATTCAATTTTATCAACAATCAAATCCTGAGAGGATCCAATCTGAGTAAGAGAAACTGTGATTGACTCTGGATCAATTAATCCTTTCCAATAATCAGGAAGATCAATCACATTATTATCAGTAAGTTTTCCTCGGATGTAAACTCCAGCCTCTGGACCCTCTAAACAAATATGACGAAGACGCTGACCCTCTTTGTTAGGGTGTTTGATATCAAAACCTTTCCAAGCCTGCTGATTGATTGTCCCTTGGAAATTTGTTGCAGTACAAGTTTGATTTACTTGTAAGTTATCAATCTGGGCGTTGCCATGATATCTTGGAGGACATGCATCTTCTGGATACTTGGACTGATCAATATCTCCCTTCCAAATATAATCATACTGAGCCGATTTGATTCCCCATCCACCTGCTTTCTCGGAGCAATCTTTTCCACTTTCTCCTGGTTGAAATTCCAATGCGTCTGACATAATTAACCTCTTTTATCGTAATGGTATCCAGAAACGGAATATTCATCATTATTTCCTGGATAATCTGCTGGTGTCTCTCCTTCATACTCTGGAATTAATCGTTCACCATCTGCACGAGTTCCAAAGATATGAAAATGGCAATTGATTGGCATTCCGCCATTTGCCTGAAGATAGACTTTATTTTCGCTGATCCTCTTTACAATTATATTCTGATGAGATCCGATAGGAGTTAAACTCACTGTAATTGTTGTTGGATCAACGAGTTCTTCCCAGTATCCTGGGAGTTGAATTTCTGTTTTATTTTTTAGTTTACCTCGATAGTAAACATCATTTGATGGGCCCTCTGGACAAGTGTGGCGAAGTCTCCATCCTTCTTTTGTTGGGTGAGGGATATCAAAGTTCTTCTTAGCAGCAAGAATATGGCCACCACAGTTAGAAATCACATGTCCCTGTGCAAGAACATTTCCACCACATCCAATGTTTGCATTTGTATCAACTTGTCCTAGAAATGCAGAACTACCAGAAACTGCCAGAGAATATGGATTACTAATACCACTACAGAGGCCACCAGGAACCGTTGGTGCTGGTGATCCATGTGCGGAAGGAGCAATCATAACAGTGGCGAACACAGATGGGAATGTTCCTGGACTACCAACTAACAGTGGTCCTTGATGATATGATGAACACTTGATTTTGGATGGACCAAGACCAAGTGCTACTGGAAGCACATTATTTTTACATACGAGTTGTTGACCATCGTATACATGAGATTCATCAAATTGAAATGCCATGTCTTCTCCTTATATTTGACCTGGTTTTTTGTCTGGATTTGTTGCACAAGATACTCCATGAATTATGGAAGATAAAATTTGAGTGCCCAACTTTCCATTTATTGTCATAAAACCAGTTGAAAGTAGTTTTAATGACTGTTTTGCATCGAGAGTAATATTTTTTGAATCAATCTTAGCACTTTGATTGGAACTAACCCAGAAATTACCCTCAGGATCCTTTCCTTGAGCACATATTTCTACATCAGTTCCCTCAATACGAACTTTTCCATCTCTAGCCCTAATAATTATATCACCATTTTCTGAATTTAAAAAGATCCCATTCTGACCTTTTGATAAATCCTCTCCTGCATTAATATTAACTGCTCCAGGAGCATTTACTGTAGTCCATCCTTCACGCACACCATCTTCGGTTAAATCTATAAAGTGTCTGCCATCAAGACCTTGAATCTCAACACTAGAAGTTACCGCCTTATCCTTGGTGAGACCTCCAAAAGAGATCGAACCATTCATCGCTCCAATTACTTGAGTCCAAAAATTCTTCTTTTCCGCCATGAAATAATAGAGAGATTGTTAGTATTTATTAGTAACCACCGTAGCCACCGCCACCGCTTGGAGAAGGACTTGGAGATGGAGAAGGACTTGGGGATGGTGATGGACTTGGAGTTGTGGTAGTCGTGGTTGTATTCGTAATATTCTGTGTAGGTGTCGTGACTTGACGAGTCTCAGCTCTTTCAACCACCGAAGTTTCTTCAACCTCTGCTGACTCTGTGGGAGTTTCTGCAGATTCTGTTCGTGGTTGTGTGAGTTGAGTTACCGCTGGTTGAACTTGTTTGGTTATACTTTCTTGCAGAGATTCATATACCCTGACTCCAGTATTCCTGACTCCAGCATATTTTATTCCATTATCATAAAATACATTCCCATAGTAAGGTTTTCCGTCAATGTATCCATTAATTCTCAATCCAACAAGATCATATACCTGAACAACATCTCCAGGATCCGCAACCTGAGGAACTAATGGATCTCGAATAACATCAAAGACAGGAACAAATCTAGCATTAAGTCCGGTGTCACTATCAATGTATATATCTGGTAAAGAAGTATAATTTCCACCAGGATTGACTTTAACAGAATTAACTTTTCCGAAAGGATCCAATACAAATGTCAATGTGGTGCCATTATTGGGCGTGATCACTATCTCATCTGTAGGAGAGTAATTTATACCTGGATTTGTGACTATTACATCAGTTAGAGTTACCAGTGTTGGATATTCTGATGCAGTCCCTCCATCTGGATTTAATGGTGGTTGGCCCGATGGTAAATATCCAGATCCTCCATCTTGTACAATGACATTATCAACTGTACCGTCAGTAATGGTCGGAACTAAAACTGCTCCGCTGCCATTATTACATGGATCTATGACAATAATACGCGGGGGAGTTGCATATCCAACTCCCCTGTCAACCATATCAATCGCTATGATCGTTCCATTTTGATCTATGACTGGGTTTCCCGCAGCTCCTATTCCTCCTCCACCAAAAAAATTAATGGTTGGAGGGCCACATGGAGATGGGCCCACATTACATGGTTTTGTTCTTCTCAAGTCGCGAGATGTTAATGCATTGACTTGATTAATATTCAAATATTCTATTTCACCATCTCCATTGACAAAAATAAAAGTTGTTCCAGGAGACAATTTCTCGTGAGCATTGGCATCATCAATAGACAATCCACTGATATATCCATCAAACTTACTGATGTATCCTACTCGTATTCTTTCTCTTGATGCTGCGATGAATGGCATTATTATCTCCTTAGTTAGTCTACATTAACTGATGTCAAGTGCATCATCAAGACCAGATCTATCACCCGCTCTTGCTCTTTCGAGTTCTGCATCAAGTGCTGCCTCAACTGCTGCATCTTCTCTAGCAAGAGTAGCGTCTAATGATCGATCTACATTTGTATTTCTTCTATCATTAGAAACATCTGCGAAAGATCCTCTTTCAGGTGTAGTCGATTCAACACCACTTTCTTCAAAATTTTCTGCCTTTTCTATAGCAGCATCACCAATATTAATTAGGTTTGGATTTTCAACCCCAGGTTTTCCACTACCACCATCTTGTAGAGTAAATGTATTATTTGGAGAACACTCTGGTTTTGGATCGCAAGAGAAGAAGTCTGTTATAGATGATATAAACGATAGTGCTGAACCAACATCAAAATTAATTCCACCAATTGCTCCCAATCCACCAATTAAGTCATCAACAATACCAAATGCTGCGGTTGCAGGGTCTTCTATAAAATCTGTAACCAAATCTGAGAGTTGAGGATCAATGCCAACAAGAGGGCCTAAAGATTTCACCAGTCCAGTAATGTTTCCAGACTTCATTGCATCAAATGCAGATCCAATGTTTCCAAGCGTTGCCCGATTAGTTCCTTGAAGGACGCCTGCAAGAGCAGAGAATCCTCTTTTCAAATCACCACTTTGTAAAAGACCAACTGTGGAATCAATGAATGATGCCATTGTCCCCTCAGTTTGAAATAATGGGGTGGATGAACCGATAGATGCTGCAGAAAGTAAAATATCTCTCAGATTCCCACCTGAAGTTCCTGGTCTAGATTCAAGAATAGACTTAAGTCCTTCAATCGGATTTCGTACAAAGTCACGAGAATTATTAGTTGTTGATCGGAATTGTGGTACTCCAAGTTGAGCTGCTAAAAACCTGACCATCTCGGTTTGCAATTCTCCTGAAGAAAGTGTCGCTCGGACGGCAGCAGGGGAAACAGCTTTACGAACTATTTTTTGTGGTTTGGCACCCAGAATTTGTTTGGCATATGTAGTTCCAGAATAGTCTCCCAAAGATAAAAAGTCTCTGCTTGCGAAGACTACTGGAGTCACTGCAGCATCAAATGCTTGCATTATCTCGTTAAGATTTATTCCCAATACCTCACTAATTAATTCTTCAGTATCGCAAATAGGGTTTGGTGAATAAAAACCTGTTGGTGGAAGTGGTGGAATTGGAAAGTCTGTATCAAATTCTGATGGAGTTCCAACTTGTGGTTGTGTTGGCAAAGGAATTCTTGGTCTGTTATCGATATTGGTAGCATCATTGATACCACCACCTCCTGGTGTAGTGCCATCACCCACACCACCTCCAGTGCCCAAATTATCTGCACCCAGATTGCCCAATGTATTTGAAATTGGTGGTGTATTTCCCTGCCCTGCTAGTCTAGGATCCAAATCTGTCTGAGGAGTTGGACCTGTTCCAGATCCTGAACTTTTTCCCTTTCTATTAAAAGCATTTTTTAGAGCATTTAGAATTTGATCAAGGAGACCTTTTATAATTTTATTGAAAATGCATACAAGTGCCTCAAAACCTTTCAGTTGTTTCTTTAATAAATCTGTTCTGAATGTTGGAGGTGCTAAATTTAATAATGGTTGAGTTGTTTTGTTAAAAGTATCTGTTACGAAATTTTGTACCTTAGCATATATTTCTTTCATATGCTTTGATATTTCAGCAGCAGCTTCAGATATGACTCTATCGATTTCTTTTAAAGCATCCTTTACTGGAAGTGCGGCCGCATTAGCATAGAACTGAAGTGATTTTTGTATGTTTTGTATTTTCTCAGTCAAATTTTCCATGATAGTCTGAATTGACTTCATCGGACTATCTTCATGTGGATCAGGACAAGCAAGGGCGTGCTTTCTTTTTAAGACATCATCCTTCTTTACATCACGAACACATTCAAGATGAACGGCATCAGCAGACTCTTGACTGGGAAACTCACCACTCCCAGGTTTGTTGGTTGTAAGTTCAGAGTCTGCTGTTCTTTTTGTAGGATCTCTTTTTTGCGTCCTGGAATAATGGCTCTGAGGAGTAAAGTTCTTACCCCCAGTCAATCCAGTTTTCGTGTTCAGTTTTGTCTTAGAATTATTTCCAAGAACCCCCATGATCACAGGGACTTGTTTGTCCTGATCATCTAAGAAAAATCCAAATACAAAATTGCCCTGTCTAATAGCAGGTGTTTGAAAAGATCCACCTTGGCCACCACCTGCAGTGATGGGATACATCACTTGGGCCCAAGGCAATTGGTCAGATTTGATGGAAGATTCTTCTTGGTCATGAAGACCAATAATTCTAACCTTATAGCGATATCCCCATCCAGGAGTTTGGTTTTTGTTTTTTATCTTTGATTCACTTATGTTTTCTCGCCAAGTTGAATCATCGGCAACCTCTCCGACCCACCAGAGAAAATTACCGCCAAGAAATCCTGGATTGAATAACGCTCCTCCTTCCATCAATCCTCGTAAATCCTACATTCGTCTGCTTCTGGGTTCTCATCACAGTACATTTCAAATGCTGTTGGATCGTGATCCTCATCAGGGTGTGCTGCCTGATATTTCTCAAGGTGATCTAGTTCGTCCGTTATGTGACGACGCATCTGAGGAGACAAAGTAGAATTCTCTAATAGATCTTTGTCGTCGTTGATGTGTTGCTGAATACTTTTTTCTTCGCTCATAATGGGATGTTAGTAGTGTGGTTTCCTTTTCTTCCGAAGGAATCTCGTACAAGATTTAGTTTAGTATAGGTCTCTTCGGATGATATGTAATGACACAAATCAGCTATAATATATAGACCACCATATTCCTTGTTCAATTTATCTCCTTTTTCTGCTCTAAGACTAGGAGTATCAAGAAATACGACATCTCCTGCATGTAAACTGAAATCACCTGGAATAGTAACAGTTTGCATTCCAGTAAACAATTGATTGTATCTACGAATGGTCTGATTCAATACTTGTTGCAGTTCAAAATTTTGCTCTGTTGACTTATCAATTTGCTGCTGCGTTGTCCCTGTAGGGAGAGTTCCAGTATCAATGAGTTTATAAGTTGTCCGTGTAAATTTACTGTCGGATTCAAACTTATCATTTAACTTTGGCAACTCTTTTGCAGCTAACTCTGTGCCATCCTTTGAGTCATTTGCTGTTTGTTCTATAACCTCATAGAAACAATTGAATGGATCGAACACAACTAATCGTGTTCCGTATGCACCCATCTTAAATTTTTCTTGAGATTGTACGCGGTTGTCTCCTTGATAATCCAATACCTTAGTATCATACCCTGCCGGTAAGTTCGTTGTCAAATTATAAATCAGAGACTTTTTCTGCTTTTGTTTAAAAAGTCCATCAATAGATTTAAATTTAAATCCCTCTGAGGTTTCAAACAAGAAAAACCCACCAGTCTTTCCTTTCTCTCCAGCAACTGTGGGTATCGATGCCTTAGACAACCAGTTCATCACATAGTACGGCTTGCGATTGTTTCCTATGAAATTATAATTGTTACTGGTCTCTTCAATATCTAATGTTTTCTCCGTTTTTAAAAAATCAGTTAAGATTCTTCTTATGTGGTCAGAAATTTTCCCATCAAATCTTACATTAAGTCTCGAAGTTCCACCTTCATTTCTTAAAAATTCTTCTGAAACCAGATCCAATTTTATCATGGATGCAGTAGATTCTTCGTTTACCTGACTGACTTTGTTTACATTTAGATCTATCTTAATTGTTGTATCATTATTGTCTTTAAATTCTAACTCAACATCTTCCGTCCCTACTATAGGAAGGCCTTCTAGCACAGACTTTTCATCTATAGAGTTTCCCGTATCAGCAAAGACTATTTCAGATCTAATTGTATCTTGTAAAATGCTTTCATAATACATGAGGCGAACTAATCCATCAATTAAATTGACAGTCTTACCTTTCTCCTTATTAGAAGTTATTTTTAACTTAGATACTGTAGCTGGAACTGCTTGTTTAGATGTTGAATTTGCCATTCGTTATTACCTCTTATTTCTATTTACGCACCCTGATATAAAAGATCAAATTGACTAGAAGATCTTTCAGAATCTGGAATTGGAACAGCAACTGTCTTCTGAGTTTGACCTCCACCATATTGTCCTTGTGGTGGTGGCGGAACCATAACCATTTGTGGTGCCATCGCATCATAAGGAGCATATTCTTGAATTGCTTCCATGACTCCATCATATGTACTAGCTTGGTTGATTGCCAGCAACATATCTTTTGCGGGGCCCATACTATCAGCATCAATAACAATTTCAGGACCCTCTTCACCAAGAGTTGCCAGGTGTGATTTGCCCAATGTCACACCACCTTTTCTATATGCAATGTGAACATGGTCATCATGGTCACCTTTAGGATCATTTCCAGCATGAAGTAATTCAGCAGGACTAACTTCATTTAACCGATTGAATTTCTTTATTGCCTCTAAAATTTTTGGTTGCTCATGAGGGTATACTCCAATATCAATAGCACGATCATAATTGTGATAAGAATCATAGGATCTTCTAAATGATCCACCAAAATCTGGGTGCTCAGTAACTGCTTGGAAATCTCTAGGAGAATTTAATTCTTTATATAAGAATCTACCAAGATTACCAGCAATTTTTGAACCTTCACTATCCGCTCTAGAATCTCCTGATACAGTGCTTATATCTACATTCGCTGCTGGTGCTGATATAGAAGTATCAACATTTGCTGGTGCAATTTTTAACTGAGAGTTCCCTGCGGTATTGAAGTAGTGATTCTTAAATTTAACTACATTAACATTCTGGGAAGGGTCATTAAATGCAGATCCTGTTCTGAATCCTGTTGCTGCTAAAAGTTTGGATATATCGCTGTCATTAAATCCCTCAGACTTTAAAGTTTGTTTTAACCTATTAATATCTTGAGCCAATTCAATTGCTTTTTCAGCAGTTTCTAATGTTACATCGCCAAAATTATTATTAATTCTTCCATCTGATATTGGTTGATATTGATTTCTTCCCATAATAACACCTGTCACCGTATCATCTTTAGCAAGGAATGTTCCAGTTGATGCTTTACCTGATTGTATTAATCCAGCACGATTCAAGACTGAACGAGCAACAAGTGCCATACCAAGTAAACCTTCACTCTCAGACTCAGCAGCAACAAGTCTCTTCAGCAAATCCATCTCTTGTGCGCCAGAGACTTCTGTTTGAGGGACAGTGGTTTCTAATTGATCATCATCACTCTCTGGAACTTTAACAGGTTTCTTGCCAGAGAAGAATGTATCATATAACCATTTACCTGCAAAGTCGCCAGCAAGACCACCCAAAATACCACCAACGAAGTTTCCAGCAACTGGAATGATAGATCCTGCAGTAGCACCAAGAGCTCCAAAAACCGTAGCACCAATGGCAGCAAAAGCAGCCCTGCCAATTGGTTCTTTAAAGACAAAATAATTTAAAGCAAAATCAATCAGTCCACCAATAAGAGGTATCTTTTTGACAATCGGTTGAATGAAGTTTTTAACAAATCTCAGGGATGCTCTTGTTCCTCCCTTTCCCAATGCTCCAACTACACCTCTTCTAGCAAGACTAGTGGCAGTGGATCTACCAGCACTTCCACCAAATCTTGTTACTGCATCTTTACCAAATCTCCTTATTGCAGCATCTCTTCCAAAGCGTTGAGCATATCTTCTAACTGCACCAGGTCTTGTTCCTTTTGGTACACCACCAGGAGGTCTGACAGCAGGTGGTTTTTTCGGCATGAACTGAGCCGCTTTCAAACCAACCATTGATGCTATGAGCACCCCATTAAGAACTTTGTTTAGAACTCCAGAAATCTCGTCAAATTTTTTGACACCATCTTCACCAAAATACTCCTCAACTTTACCCCTAAGCCCATCATACATTTCATACCCCTTGTCCACAAGAGTGACAAGACCATTAAATATTTTTCCACCCCAATCCTCAATAAAATCTATTGCTGCCTTTATCTTAGGAATCAATGCCTCTAGCATCGGAAGATGTTTAATTAACCTTACAGCAATATATCCACCAAGAACATTAAATAGGAAATTTTTAATCCTATCTATGGGGTTCAACTTTTTGAGGGGAGCAGGAAGTTTAAACTTAGAAACTTTCTTTTGCTCCTTCTCTAATTCATTCTCTGCTTTAGTTGAAGTTTCTTTTTCGGTTGTTTTTCTTTCATCATCCTTCTGTTTCTTTTCAGCAGCTAGTGTTCCCTTTAAGATGTCATTGATTTTATCAATTTTCACCTTAATAGTTTTCATCCTGAACTTTGTTCCTTTTGGAACTGTGGATGTATTAGAGGTGGGTAGAAATTTTTCTGCAGTAATTGCCATTTATCGCGTTAACCCCAGTACTTCTGATTTTAAATTCGACCCTACAGTTGATGCACTAAATGGTGGGATATTGTTCCTGCCAGTCGGTGCTGCTGGTGCAGAAGAATCACCTGGTGCTGGCATTGGTAAAAATTCAACCTTTGGTTCAGGCCTGACTGGTGGTTTTATGTCAGGTTTTCTTGATTGAACATGTGACATTTGGGCAGGGGATGGTTGAGTGGGAGATATTTTTGGTTGCAACTCAGATCGCTTCATGTCTGCAAGAACTGCCTTCCTCATTTCAGGAGGTAGAGCCATGACTCTCTTCATGTTTTGTTCTTGACTGTTACTATCAACAATAGTTCCACCCATAGATGTTGCCATGTTCTTCGCTTTAGATTTTACATCCTCAAGAATGGTCTGCGGATCAATCTCCTTTTTCCTAAAGGCACCAAATATATCACCAAGAATGGCAGGAAGAGATCTGACTTTTGCTTGTTCAGTTAGAACATTTGTGGCACCGCCACCTCCACTCAGTCCAGACACACCTGGCGGAAGTCCAAATGATCCAGATTCCATAACTAATTTACCTATGAGTGGGCCTGTAGTTTTTACATCTGGCGGTAAATTTCCTGCTTTTTGTGCGTCCATTCTCTCAAGAACTTTAACTGTAGAAGCAGGGAGATTTTCTCTACCAACAACTTGACCGGTAGGGACTATTGATTTTTCAATTGATGATTGAGTAGGTGTAACATAAATTTTAGTCAGTTTCTCACGAAGTTTCTTAGAATATGCTCCAGCACCATGATTAGAATCATAGTCAGCAATCTTTTGTGGATTGGTAGTCTTCATCAATTCAGCATGTCTTGCATCAATCCCACCTGGTGCTTGAACTGCTTTATCTCTCTGTTCCATCTCTCTGGCCAGTTTGGAAGACATCTTCTCCCTATGTTCACCTTCACCAATCATACCTCCACCAGATGCATCGGTAATTCCGGAGGATCTTTTTGGAATATTTGTTCCACCTCCCATGGCATTCATGGATTCTAAAGTATCTGCTCCAAATTTATCAACGGCACCACGACTCATCACAAACTCACCTGGAGTAAGCATGGCAGGGACAGTATCCTTATTCAAACCTCTACCTGGAACTCTTCCCCCACCATTTAGTTCACCAAAGAATCCATATCTCTTTTCTTCACCAGTCTCTAATCTCTGTGCTTGTTCTTCTCTTTCTGCACCTGCACCAGTAATAAAATCACCAAATCGTTGTAAAGGATTTCTATTTTCATTTTGTGCTCTTATGTCCGCCGCTGCTTGTTCGTTTCCCTTCTCTTCCGCTGCTTTATTTGCTTGCTTATCTGCTTCATCCTCAACAGTTTGTGGGAACAGTGCTGGAACTGCAGCACCTGCCAGGAAAAGAGCAGTGCCAATAGCAAATGGATTTTTTGCAATAGCTGCTGCTAATTTTACACTTAATGCTAAGAATTTTGGAATAAATCCAGCAACTAATGCTACAAGACCTCCTGCCAATGATCCAAAACCAGTTCCAAATAAAAGAACAGCAGCAGTTAGTGCAGGCCACCAGTCTTTAACGAATCTAATTAATGACTGTATTTTTTCTTGATTTTTCCCATCGCTAAACCAACCAATTAATTTTATAATAGTTCTACCCACAAGAACATTAAGTAAGAAATCAAATATCTTATCAAAGATACTCTTAAATGGTTTTACTACTGTTCCAACAACTTTCTTAATTCCCTTCCCTAGTCCAGATTCTAATTTCTTTTCTCTGGCCTTGGCACGATCTCTCTCTTTCTTTCTCCTTGCCGCCTCTGCTGCTTTTTCTTCTGCTTTTCTTTCCTTTTGTAATGTCTTAATGATTTCATCAAGACCTTTCTCAACAGAAGCAAATTCTGCAGTCTGATCAAGACTACTCAAATTTTCTGCTAAATCACTCTTTTGTATCTTAATTATATTTTTTAATCTTGTTATCTTCTCTGAGTTCAGTTTTATTGTTCTATCAAAATTTTGTACTTGAGTCTCCACCGCGTTCACTTTGATACGGGTGGTTCTTAAAATTCTTGATAGTTTTCCAATCTTTGATTCTTTTCCAACTGAACCAGATGCACCATCAACTTCTCTACCCATCATCTTAGATGCAGATATTGTGGTAGATTTTATTACTGGTGTGGTTACAGTATCATCCATTAGATGCTTGTTGTTTTCGTTTTAATTCTTCTTCTTCAAGATGCTGCTGTAACAGTCCAACATAAATGTCTCTTTCCCATGGAATGAGATTTTCAATTTCAGTTAGACTATATTTATGAAACTGCATCAAAGCAAAATTAATTTTATAATAACTACCCAAGTCCATGTGGACTAGGGCTAGGCGAAAAAACTTGCTAGTCCCTCCAGGAGCACATCACTCTCTACTTTTGTTTTGGGATTAGTTACAGTAATAGAGTGTGATAGTTTAGGCATTGTTTCAAAGAATTTTTCAATCTCTTTGAATTGTGCAGAGTTCATCTGCTCCAAGAAATCGGACAATTCTTTTTTGCTACAATCTTCAGCAACCCAAACTTCCTCTTCATTATAAATTTTACCCATGCAAGATGCGACAAGATCAAATGATTGATCCATGGCATTCTTTTCACTGAATTCAAAGTTGTTCTTAATGAATTGATCTAGTGAAGGATAATTCATTTCCAACATGAGATCATCATTTAGTTTAATTCTATTGGTGTGATCATCACTTCGATTTACTTTAATGTCTTCCAAATCAATTTGAACTGCTACCTCAGTAACACCATCATCAGGACAAACAATGTTGACATCAAGTTGCTCACCAACAGACTTACCACGAATATTCAAGAAGAGATATTCAATATCAAAAGTTGGCAAGTGTTCTACCTTAACACCTCTAGTCAAAATACAATTTTTAATTACTGCTTTAATAGCATTAGTAATTTGTTTTGTTTCTTCGCTTTCTAAGGCAATGACAAGAAGTTTTTCCTCTTTAACAAGGAAAGGTCTATACTTAATTGTCTCCCCAGTTGATGGTAATTCAAGTTCATATGTGGGAGCTGCAATTTTTGGTAAAGGCATGATGTCTTATAGATCTTCAGTGTGATTATTTATTGGAGAAATGAGGATAGTCCTGAATTAAATGCTTGGTTGAAATTAAAAGATGCTTGACCTGCAGGATTAAAGAAATTAGTTTCACTATCATATTTTGGGAGATTCAAATTCAAACCCAAATCATTAGTAAATGAATTAAATGGATTGCTCGGGCCTCCAGTAAGAGATGATGATGAGGAAACCTCATTAGAACCACCAGGACCGATAAAGTACCTCGTATAATTCATAGACACTGTACATTTTAAAAGAGACGATGCATCATAAGAAACTGGCATCGATGTAATCGCTACAGGGAACACATTAACGAATTTGTATGTAAGAGGAACTACTGAACTTTTCTGATTGATATTTTTTTCAAACTTAGTAACCTCTAACCCGCATCCCTTATATTGATTAGGATATTTAACTCGATAAGAATAATTTTCCTTAGATACTCCATTAGATCCACTTTCGTTCATGATAAATTTCATCCAAGATTCAAAGAATCTTATCGGCATATATTGTTCTGCATCACAATAGAAAGTAAGATCAATTCGATCTTGATAGATGCGACGATATGCGTGTCTTTCAGTTGATCCAGTAAAATCATTTTTTAACTCTGTGGTTGCAAGAGAAGAACCAGGAAGAGATGCATCACAACATGATAGTTGCAATCTATCTTGATCTAGAACAAGAGCATTTTCTGCCATGTACTGTCTAAAACCTTGCTGATCTCTGGGGAGACCAAGATAAATCATAAAGTGAGATGTTAAAGCAGGATTTAATAACTTGCTTTTTATTTGCGATATTTTTTGTGAGCTTGGCGCTACAGAGACGGAAGCCATTTATAAATAATTTTTGACTTATATATTATGTAGTCAAGTTAATGGCAGAAAGTATTAAGAGTAAATACAAACCGTCTTATCCAGAGAAGTATAAAGGAGATCCCAACAATATTATTTGTAGAAGTAGTTGGGAAAGACGCTTTTGTAGATGGTGTGACCTAAATGAAAATATTGTTTCATGGGCTTCCGAAGAGTTTAGTATACCATATGTTTCCCCTGTTGACAATCGTGTTCATCGATATTTTCCAGACTATTTAATTAAAGTTAAAGAGTCAAACGGGAAAACTAAAACTTATGTGGTTGAAGTAAAACCCAAAAAACAAACTGCCCCACCTAAAAAACCAAAACGACAAACTAAATCATATATCTATGAGTGTAACATGTATGCAGTCAACCAAGCAAAGTGGAAAGCCGCAGTTGAATTTTGTAAGGATCATCGAATAGAATTCAAAATCATCACCGAAGAGGAGTTAGGTCTTAAATGAGTCGTCTAGAAGGAAACAATATTAATAATGGGACGAATGACCAAGAGGATATGATGATGGAAATCATGGATGTCCTAAAAGATACAGTGACTCCAATTCCTGATGTTGGTATGTTATGCACATTCGTTTATAATGCAAAGACTCCTGGTATTCAATACGATCAACATCCCCTAGTTGCTGTCACTGATGTATTCAACTGGGGATTTCGTGGATTGAATTTTCATCATCAAGAGTCTCGCCAATATACTTGGGCAGAACTTGCTGGTCAAGTTTACATTGTTCATCCAACAGAACTAGATGATTTACTTTCTATTCCATATGGAAAAATGATACTAAATAAATAAAAGATCTATGCATAATGTCTAGCGCAACTAGCAAAATTGGTTCTATCGGTGCTCAGGTAAAAGAGGGTGGATTCTTAGGATGGGGTGGCGTTAGTAAACAAGTATTTGTATCAACCAAAGTAACCAAAACAACTTCTGTTGACGGGACCCCAACTTTTGCTTTGGAAGTAATTCAATATGATGATGCAAAAGGAACAAATCCAAAAACAATTGCCACAGGATATACTTATACAAACAGCGCACGTTCAGGTGGGGAAGCTCAACTTGGAGGAGATGATTTTACGAGGACATATCTGGATGTAAGTGCTGATATTAAAAACTCAAATCCTACCTTAGCAGACGATATTACAGGAGGAAAAGTTAATCGTCTTATCAAATCTCAATTAAAAAACGATCAAGGAATTAAAGCACTAGCACAAACTCCTCAAGAGAGAGATGTTGCAGATTCAATGACTGGATCAAGCAATAGAGAAAATCCAAATCAAACTGGAGGGGATACTTCTACACCAGCACCAGGAGTACAATCAGATTTTAGTGTTGGTGATAATGCACAAACAAGACAAAGTTATGATTTAACTTTAAGATATCCACTGACACTTGAAGCAAGAACTCAAGATACCCTGAAAATTGATGTCCTAAAATTTTCTCCTAGAAAAATTCAGGGTTTAGGATTTACTAGAGGAAGAGAGGATGGAACCAGATCTCCTGTTGGATCAGTTATTCTTCCAGTAAATGATGTTAAGGATCAAAATAGTGTTGGATGGGGCGGAGAAAAAATGGATGCCATGCAAGTAGCGATGGCAGGACTTGCATTAAATACTATAAAAGACGGTGGTGAAGGGTTTAGTGCTCAAGCAAAAGAAATTTTAAGTGCTGCTAATAATGAAAAGTCTGGTATCAAAGGCAGTGTTGCAGCATATTTTGCTCAAGCAGCGACAGGAACCAGAGGTCTCTTAGCACGAACCGAAGGTGCAATCATCAACCCCAACTTTGAACTCTTGTTTAATGGACCAAAATTAAGATCGTTTTCATTCACTTATAGAATGAGTGCCAGAAGTGAGCCTGAAACCACACAGATTCTAAAAATTATTAGAATGTTCAAACAGTCAATGGCAGTTCAAAGATCAACTTCTAATTTATTTTTAAAATCTCCAAATACATATAAACTAACTTTTAGAAAGTCAACAGATGCAGAGCATAATTTTCTACCTAAAGTTAAAGAGTGTGCCCTAATATCATTCAATGTAAATTATGTCCCAGACGGAACTTATGCTACATTTGAAAATTCTTCCATGGTCGCATATGAACTACAATTCCAATTTAGTGAACTTGAACCCATTTACAATGATGATTATACGGCTCTTGATGGTAATTCAGACAGTCAAATAGGTTTCTAAAATGTCAAATTCATATTTCCGCAACATACCAGATTTTGAATATGTAAACCGCACAGTTGATGGTAAAATCATATCAGATTATACCAAGGTTAAAAATCTTTTTAAAAGAGCAAAGATAAGATCGGATATCTTTGAAAATGTAACCTTCTTTGACAAGTATTATATTAAAGGAAATGATCGCCCAGACAATGTTGCCAATGAATTATATGGTGACCCAACATTAGACTGGGTAATTTTATTATCAAACAACATTTTGAATGTTCAAAGTGAATGGCCTATGACTCAACAAGTTTTTGAGACATACCTTCTTGAAAAATATCTTACCATAGAACTTACCGAAGATACTCATCACTATGAATCAATTGAAGTAAAAGACCCTGATGGTAAAGTCATATTTCCAGAAGGTTTAGAGGTCGATGAAGATCAATCGGTCACCTACTTTGACAGAGGATCTGAATCTTATGTAACCATTAATGAGATGGTTACAGAAGTGACTAATTATCAATATGAAGAAAAACTCAATGATAAAAAGAGAGAAATCTTTGTATTAAAGGCAAAGTATTTAAATATTATAATTGACGATCTTGAAGAAATGATGGAATATAAAAAAGGTTCCACTCAGTTCGTGAGTGAAACCTTAAAGCGTGCTGACAATATCAGACTATTTGAATAACAAACTATAATAAGTTGCAATTACTAAGAGGGTAAGACACACCCTCTCATAAGTCCATCTCATTCCTCGGCAAGCTTCTGGAAGTAAGACAGGGCATCATCTTCGTCTGCATCAGACTTGGTAGGACTCAGATTGTTGAGTTCTTCCTTCATGCTTGCAGGCATAGGATTAATATCACGGGAGTTGAAGTCAGGAGTGAAGTTACCGCGAGTGTTGTCTTCATCTGCAGTCTCCTCATCATAACGAGCAGGAGCAGACTTCTGACCCAGAACCATCTTCAGACGAGTCTGCAGTTGCTCATAGGACTTGAACTGATCAGCAGCAGTGAGAGCAGTCAGAGAATACTCTTTCTTCCACAGTGCTTCCAGTGCATCGTCATCATCCAGGAGAGGACCAGGGGCAGCAAACTCAGATGAGTCATAGTTCCAGTAACCTGCAACTTTCTTCAGTTTGAGTTTGAAGTTAGCACCCTGCCAGAAGTCGAAAGGATTGATGGCAGTCTCATCCTCATACTCAGGTTGCATGGATTCCATGATCTTGTCGAAGATCTTCTTGCCGAACTTGTACAGGAAGACTTGACCTTCGTTCTGAGGGTTTGCTTTGTCCTGCACAACATAGATGTTGGCATAGTAGGACAGTTTGCGCTTCTGCTTA
>Ga0213858_10000180_pt1 | contig 30267 bp, 35 predicted proteins | sample PICome_FD_160122 | JGI IMG/M metagenome (GOLD analysis project Ga0213858, IMG submission 160122) | Coastal seawater microbial communities near Pivers Island, North Carolina, United States - PICO245 | ecosystem: Environmental > Aquatic > Marine > Coastal | place: USA: North Carolina | collected... | reverse complement strand
GTCGCCATGTTGATGATGGTGGAAAGTTAGCAGAAAAAATAGGTGGAATCTTCGACCACCTCAGGGTCTAGTGTTCCGACGATGGGAGGTTCTTCAGAAGCGTTAATAGCTTCTCCGAACTTAGACAGCCAGCAGTCTCGTGTGAAGATGTCCGTGTAGGTTTCTCGCACGAGTGCATTGAGTGTTCCCATGTCAGTTGCTCGGCATAGCACCGAGTCATGAATGACTGTGAATGGTCCATTGAATCTTTGAAAGGTTTCGTGGAGGATGGACGCATCAAGTGAATGGATCAAATTCGGTGCGGTGCTGGACTTGTGACGGGTAGGACAAGGATTTCCTTCACCGACAGTCACAGTGACTTTGGTAGCACCAAGCAACTGTAACTCCATCCGCTCTGTCTCTTTGACATTCCTCTTTTGACTGACCACAAACCCAGAGGGTGTAGTCCATTCAACGTGATCAGCTCCATTGCGGATGTACTGACCAACATGTGTCTTGATCCAACGCATGACACGCATAGGACCAGGAACAATAGCATCCATACTCATATAGACAGCTTCCACAACTTGAGAGACCTGTTCCTTCTCAGGTTCAAAGCCTTGCTCAACCAATGCTTCCTTGATGTACCCCCATGAGGAGGACCTGGTTGCATTGTATGGAATCGTCATCACGGTGCGCTTGGTCGTTTTCCTCGTCATCCAAGGATGCATCTCAGGAGGGAGATACTTCTTGGACTCCTCGGCTACAGCCTTGTAAGCGTCTGACGGTTTGTCACCAGGACAAACATTGACCAGACTAGCAGTAGATTGATCTTTAGCAAGACCAGCTAGGATCTGAAGCCCAGAACAAGTCGCATCCACGGCGACCATGAGGGACGTGGATTGGTGATCACATTCGATACAGCAATGGTAGTACTCATGACATGCTGCCATGAATTGCCATGGTTCTTCGACATTCTCCCATTCAGGAAGATTGCCTATGGGGTCGGTAGCGACCTTTGTGATTAAGTCTTCGTTATTTCTGACCCATTGGATTCGTTCACCCATGGGTGCTTTGTCAAGACCAAAGGTAGTAGCGACCTGAAAGGCCAACCACTCTTCTGCCTCTTCATTAACAAATGACTCATCAGCAAACCTAATAAGGCTTTTACCAAAGTCTGTATCCTGAGGTGTCAGGTATGCAGGAATCGGATACGTTCTCCCACGGTAGTCAAACGACCAACAAAGGTAGTACTCCTCATCCTTGAACTTCTCAGCTGCTTCCAACTGAGTTCTTGTTCTTACTGATCTCTTGAAGTTAAGTCGATCAGCATTATATGCCTCTGCCATCTCCCGTTTCCAGGCTTGTCTGGCTTCAGCGTTCTCCGCAATGTCAGGAGGTTTAGGTGGTTTGAAGGCTTCGCACAGTGGAATGAACTTCCCCACCCTGATGCCTTTGTCACGGAAATGACTAGCAACCTCCAACACATGCGTGTTCACACGGTATCGCACCTTCTGAAGCTTGTTTAAAAACTTCAGGTGTGTCTCCCCGTGTAATAGTGTCGGATTACCGCGTCGAGTCAGTTCATGACCTCTCATCAGCTCGTTTGTCAGGTACCCTCCAGCCCTGTCATTGGTCCAATCATTTGGCTCAACAAGCATAGGCCATGGGATGCCTGAGAACATCTCAGCAGTGTTGATGAGCTGGTCTCTGACTTCCATGAACTCAGGTGTAGGTACTAACCGTAGCACAGTCTTGCGACCACGCTTCTCGCTGGACTTTACGAACCAGCCAGTTGTGCTGCATACACGCTCAAGGGACCAAGAACCAACGGCTGTTTTGGCTTTGATGTGCCAACTAGGCCAAACAATATCATGCCTACCGAAAATGACGGAAGCAATGGATTGTTTCTGCTCTGTACCACAAGACTCGTGAAAGTACTTGTCCTGAATGTATTGCATCAAGCCAGGATGGTTTGCTTTGTACCACCTGAATTTGCATTCAGCTTCAAGAGCAGCGCCTATGGACACCACGACATTGGTCAGCATATCAGCGTCTCGGCTCATGCTGAACACCATGTCAAAGGTGATCTTCAAAGCAATGGTAGCAATCGCTAGTGGTTCTAGGTTGTCAATGTGCTCTGAGATAGGCTTGTAATAGGCTCCAGCCCTGCCTTTCTTCATCTTGGACCTACAGTCCTCGATGTCCTTAATTACCGCTGGTAGAGCGGCTGAGATACTTGCTGTTCCATACACACTGGCTGATGAGTAGCTTTTCTCTTGCAGCCGTTTCAGAGACTCGTGTAACTTCTGTTTCCCACAACTCAGAGCTTCCTGCTCCAGGTTGATCTGTCTCTGTATCTCGAAAGGTGTCGCCATAGGCTAGAAAAAGGGAGTATTCTTCCTCGTTAAGGGTTTCAATCTGGCGTTGAGTCAAGGTGTACTCAAACATCGTACATTTTACAGCAAACATCATCGGGAAAGGCTTCACAGTATGACTGCATATCGCAGACATTCATGTGAGGAATGTAATAAACGGGCTCGCCACTGACATCACGTTTGATCTCAAGCTTACCCAATGCAGCGAGAATGATCAGAGCATCACATGTATCCTCTGAAAACACTTCTCCTGTGTCGTAGTCAACGACAAAGCCTTCATAGTGAAGGACATCTGCAAGGTCGTGTGGATTCACTTTGACTTAAAACAATGGAACAGAGATGGTCTCATCAGTAAGAACCATGACTTCATCAGCTTCTTCATCCATCAACTTGAGTAGATGTTTGTGAGCTGCTGAGTTTGAACGATAAGCCTTTTCAAGGATCTTACCATTCTTACCAGTGGAACGGACAATGCAGGCGTATGCCTCGGGAAGATCCCACATGGCAGCTGCGCTAAGTCCATCCTCGATAGTGTAGTCGGTTGCTTCATCAGTAGCATCCCACTCCATGATTTCATCAATACGATTGCCAAAAGGATCTCGTCGAGACATAACAATAACTACTGTCGAGTGTGTACAACTGGAGATGGTGACGATTTATATTCATTTTGGAGTGAATATGCGACAACACCAAGACATGACCACGTAACCAACACACCTACGAAAGGAGTGATGATTGAGTTAGGAATTGGTTTCTTTGGAGCTGGTTGATACTTGCTTCTGTGCATCTGAGAGGCGATCAAAGAGCTTGTGGTGAAGAACTACGTTTTCCTCCACTTCTGGATCATAACGCATCCACCACTGTGTGCGAAGGGCATCTACGATTATGTTAATCTCAACTTCAGAAAGTGATAGTTGTTTGCGTTTCATAGCGCCGATGATGATGGTGGAAAATGTGAGGTGCAGCCGCTCGCGCGCTGACACTGCTCTAGCCGCCTCACACGGCGAGTAACGGATCATGCTCCGAATAAGTGAACATGACAAAGCCCCAGAGGGTTCTTCAGGCCCCCTGAGGCTTAATTCCCTTGATCAAACAATGCGTGAGGGTCCGCAACTAATTAAACCGTGCTGTGGTGATAGACCCTATGAGGATACAATGCCAAAGCCATGGCTGACTTGGACTTGAAGCCCTCAAGCTTCCAACGTTGCAAAGCGTACCACTCACTGTTGGTCACAAGCACCCTGCGGCGTCGCCACACGTACTCAGCACCTGGAAGCCCAGGAACGCAGATGTCAATGGCTCGTTTCATTTGGTGTTGTCCTCTTCTTCAAGCTTAACACGGATCTCTTGCTCACGGCTGGTTTGAAGAGCCGTGGCCACCTTCATTTTGTCTTTAACGACTTCAATCATGGATTGAGCGTTGCTGACATCAATGCAAGCCTGGACCATAGCATCGAAGCATAAATCCTGAGCCCCGCTCCAAGACCAGAACCAGGATTCCTGATCCGAACCTGTGCAATGGAGAAGCGCCTCGTCTGCGTCGTCCCCCTCACAGTGACCCATGCGGTCCATGGCGAGATCCTCCAACTTATCAAACTGAATGATCTTGCGGAGGGCTGCGCGTTGTTTCTGTTTGTACTCAGAGCATTCTTTGTGGTAGCCCTGGATACGCTCCATGAGTTCTTTCCATTTGGCATCATTGCGTGATACCTCGTAGACGCGTTGGTAGCTGATCGTCATGGCAGTGAAAGCCGCTGATGATGGTGGAAACGGTTTAAAAAAGGAGGGAGAATCTCCTTAGAGAGACAACCAACCGAACTGCCACCACACAGTACAGGTTGCCTCTGTAAGGAGATCCATCCCTTACCTTATGATTCGTAGATGGAGAAGCGACGGTCAGCACGCTGCAGACGGTGGATCAGTTTACAGTGTTGCCTACGGTCGGAGTCTTCCCAAGCAGACAGGCTGAGAGGTTTCTCAGTGTTCTGCACTGCATCGAGAAGTCGTTTGATCTCACGATGGTTCAGCTTGAGAACGGTGGTCTCTTTGGTGCCGGGTGTGGTGTCAGTCATTGGGAGACAATCTCGTTAACGGTTCGTTTGGCGTTACCATGAGCCATGAAGGCTACGACACAAGCGCGTTTTGCCTGGGAGCAGAGGCCACACTCAGAACATGAGATTTCACGTGTCTGTGCTGGACAGACCACCACGCGATTCCCAGCTGGTGTGTGGGTAGGAACGGGCTGGTCATTGCGTACGACTGTAACAGCTGGTAACCCCATTGCCAAGGCAGCGTCAGCCCGATCGAGCGATTCCGTCGACACGTTGACAGTGAAACCCTGACGATTAGCACGTGAGAGGATCGAAACGTTGTGGGAGTTGAGCGAATGATGGGTGTAGGTGAATCCCCGTTTGCCAGTGTTCGCAACAACAAGGTGAGCGATTTTAGCATAATCAATCAATCCTGCATTGTGTGGGAGATCGCCAGCCTGGTTGTGTCGCCAGAGCTGTTGCTTTGGTAGATCCTGGATAAAGTCACAGAGACCTTGCCAGTCGGTGCCACGTTCGCCTGCAGATACCTTGCGCCAATGAAGGGCTAGAGGTCCTGATTTAGCATAGCAACCCTTGCCAATGAAAGGGCACGTTGATGGGCACGTAGACTCTTCTGACGTGGTGACTGGAATTGGGCCAGTTTTCGCGTTAGAGCTACGTGGAGTGATGTGAACTCGCATAGCCGTGGTGATAGTGGATCAGCAGGTTGTGTCAAGGATAACTGATAGGATGATGCAGCCAACACCAAAGGTGAGCAGTAGTAGGCTGACTGATGGAATTGTAGTGCAGGCTGCAGCAGCAAAGGCTACGAAGGCAACAAAGCTTAACATGCTGATGCCTCCAGTTCTAGTTTGCGAACATAGAAGGCACGCTCAAGGGCTGTGAGGCCCTCAGGTGACGTGGCAGCATAGCCTGCAGCCCTAGCCTTAGCGATGTTCTCACGGACACGCTGAGAGCCTGCGAATTGATCGTGACGGAGTCGGAGCATGGTGATCAGTACCCCAGCCAGTGTAACAGAGCCTGAGCATTGCGGGCATCAAGTGCCACAGGATCAACGCCGTGAGGATCCGCGTAGGTGTCGGTGAGTGTGAAGCCGTGCTCACTAAGGAGCTGCTGAGTAAGGGACAAGCTAAGGTTGCCGTCCTTGTCAGCTGATGCAAGGACAGAGTCCTCGAAACAGGTGAACATATTGGTGGTGGGTTGAACGGTTGAGAGTGTAGCAGATGACGGGCAGAGCGGATCGATGCCTGTCTGGATCGGTTCGGTTGACCGGTGGCGTTCCGGTTCCTCATCCGATGCAAGCACTGTACAGGATCGCTCAAAGCCGCTGGTGTTGCGTGAGGGATCTTGTCATAAACCGTTACGTATCGAGGGATACATAAAGGCTGGGCCCTGTGTCTGACTGGGCTTGCGCATCAAATTAGCGAGGATCTCCGGAATGTCAAGGGTTCTTAAGAATTTCTTCAGACCCGCACAGATGCTGATGGATTGGGACGGATAAGACCCCAGTGCTGGCGCGGCTTCTCGGCGAAACTCGTAGTGATTATGAGATACGCGATACCGGCATGGGGGGTAACCGGCGCTGGCACCGCGTAATATATGCCTTCAGAAATTTCTGCTAAAATTTAAGACCACATAGCCTCATAAATAGCAGGACAATGCTCATCAATCAAATCCTTAACACTCTCAGCAATCATACGATGCTCTCTCTGCGTCTCAGGAGCCGCTCTAAGGTCGACGTAATGCAGCCAAGACCTCAGAGTACCATTCATGTACAAAGTCGTCTCTGAGCCCAAGGGAAGGACCTCTCGTGCACACTCTTTTGCTACTCCAGATGCCAGGAGACTGTCATAAAGGGCGTAAGCAGACTGGTAATGCTCTTGGATCTGATCATTCCAAGCATATTGTTCAGCCAAAGGAATGTCATCAATACTGTTTTGCCTATTCTTAACATCCTGTCTACGAAGACCAGGAGGTTTTGGTATAGACTGTACTTCTGCATACCGTTGTGAGAACTCTTGAAAGCTAAATGATCTATGTCTAAGGATTTGAGCACTGATTGCTCGGGTTGTTTTAATCTCTACAACCATATTCACCATCTCAAAAGGAGACCAATGCTTATGCTTGATAAGATATTTAAGAAGGCGGGGTGCTGTTTCTTTGCTATGTTGGTTAGCAGGGTTAGATACACGTGCACAATAGGCTACGAGTTCTTCTGCATCAGGTGTAATGGAAATAAGCTTAGCGGTGTGCATACAGGGTCGGTTCTAACGAACCTCATGATGATACATAATATATGTGATGCATCTAGTAGTCTTACTAGAGTAGATGGAAGAAGATGAATAAGACAAGATGGTTCGGACTTCGTCCTCACCTCATCTTGGTCAAGGGTTGAAAAAGAAGGAGAAAATTGTGTCATTCTCTCCTTCCTTTGACCGCTTTTTCCACACAGGAGGGCACCACTCCCCCTGTAGTAGTGTCGGATTAGAGGTGTTAATTAAGAGAAACCCAGGTAGGGACTGAGTTTTTAGCTTTTCCTCTAGCTTCTTGTCTTTGACCTAAAGACATGCCTAAAACCATGTGATTAGCAGCTGATTGTGGGTCATCTATCCAAGCCTGTTGGAGGTCATTCCACTCTTCATTTTTACGTCTAATGATCTCTTGATTAGCTGAGATGCTCATGGCATCTGTAAAGTATTTTACACCTTGAGCTAGGGCATCTAATCTGTCATCATGTTTAACGGCACCTTTTTCTTTACACATTCTACTCATCTGATAGAAGAGCATGTAAAGGAGTCGTGACTCAGGGGGAGCATCAGGGTTAGATCTGTAATCCCATTCAATAATCTTAGGGTCAACCACAAGCCTATGTTGATTCATGATTGGTTCTAAGGCATCAATGATTCTGTCTTCTTTACGGACAGTTGCTCGTACTTCTTCTACGTCAATGCCTTGTTTGGTTTGGATGAGATGTTTCTTAAACAATTCTGCTACGATACCATCACCAAAGTTTGTCTCTACAATAAGCTTAGTAGCTTTGTATTTCTTACAGCCTCTAAGAATATCTAGAAGTGTGTTGTCACTGTATCCGTCTCTGTAAGCCCGTACTGCATGGACATAAAGAAAACCGTTAAGTTGTGAGATGTACACTGCTGCTGTCTCGTCTGTGCCCCTACCAGAGGGGTCAACGGAGCAGATGGTCTCTTGGTACTCAGCCCAGTCTCCTTGCGTCTGCATGGGGCTGTAGAAGTAGTCTCCAGGCAATCCTACAGCAGGCAGGTCTTTAATAACGTTACGTGGATCAGAACACCAGATAATGTTTTCTGGTCCTTGTGTAGGGTTGATGGGATAGACAATCAGATCAGCAAACTTAAGGGGAAACTTCTCTGCGTCAGACAAGCTAGTGTCTAGCATAAACTGTAGCATGAAATTGCTACGACCCATTGCTGCTTCACGTTCTAGCAGGTCGTTTTCGTTAAACCGGCTGTCAGTTGGTTTCCATACAAGATTATCTGTTGTTTGGTCTAGGTCATTAACCAGCTGAGGGGCTAGCAACCCTTCATACATTTCTGTCTTTCGTGGGTACCTAGCGGGCCACACAAACGGTTTGTAGTTACGTTCTCTTAGTTTGTTGTAGATTGTGAAGGTTGTCTGGGGTGTCCCAAGGAACATGATCCTGCTTTCCTTTTTAGGAGTCAGGATAGATTCACATTCAGTAACCAGTTGCAGAAGCTTCTCTCTTTGGAGTTCTGTCATACTGTTGTTTGGGACCTCTACGTCGTCTAGGACCATCAGGTCGGCGCGAGAACCGGTCAACTGACCTGTGATGCCCACAGACTTCACAGAGGGGGCTTGGTGGGGCTTAGCGGGGCCAACGTCAAAGCTAACACGAGACCACCGTTGGTCATCATTCTTTGGTTTTAAATGTGACAACCACTCTACCTCTAGGATAAGACGTTGACAAAAGATGGAGAAAGAATCAGCCCTGTCTTTAGAGGCTGATACTACCATGATCTTTTTGTCAGAGTCATTGTATAGAGTCCATAGCACAAAAGCTGCTGTAATCCAGCTCTTACCCACACCACGGAACGCTTGGATCTGCAAACGTTTCGGTCCGTGTTGAAGGTACTCAGCGATGCACAGCTGTGCTCTAGTTGGTGTAGGTAGGTTAAGGTGTGTCCAGACAGCGGTCAAGAAATATCTAAAATCATTCTTGAGCTGTGTCTCGATCTTTGTTTCCGGCTGTTGGGTCATAATAAGTATGGAGTTCGTCTAACCCTTCCACTTCAGACGGTTTAGACTCAGTAGTAAACAAAGACGGTTCAAGAGCATCCATCTGTTCGTGATACTCTTGAACTGCCTTATCTACGGTTTCACGAACGACAAGGTTGATGTAAATAGGTTCTATGTACAACAACACCCACACAACAATCCAACGATACTTTTTTGGAGCAGCATACGCTATTTTACGAAACTGCTCTAGAAGGAGCTGTGAGGGCTTTAAAAAGTCATTCATGATAGGATGTACCTAAGGGCGTGTTAAAGCGTCTTGTAGGGGCTTGTAAGGGCCTTACACAACGATGTATTAATAGTTGCGGTTACCCTGCCAGCCTGCTTGGTTAGCACGTGACTGTTTCTTTTTCTTTTTGCCCATGCCTTTAAGTTCTTTGACTTGCTTAGACAGACGATCTTTGCGCTCAGAACCTTGAGGAGCACGGTATGGGTTTTTAGGAGCCTTCTTACGAGCATCAGCTGCAATCTGCCTACCCAGCTTTTCAGCTTCCTTAGTTTTACCTGCTTTACGAAGCTTGTCGTATTCTCTGTTACGAGCGTCAGCAGCGTAAGCACGTTGTTTTACGGTTTGAGGCTTAGAAGTTACGTTTTTACGTGTAGGTGCAGCTTTAGAAGCAGGAATGTTCGACATCTTGCCACCCTTCCGAGCTTTGTTAGCTTTGTCTTGTGCAGCTTTAAGCTGTGCAGCAGTCATCCCAGACTTAGTAGATTGAGATGATTTAGCTTTGGGTTTAGCCTTAACTTTAGGCTTAGCAGGACCTTGAACACCAAGACGTGACATCCGAGATTGTCCAGGCTTACCAATGGTTTGTGCCATTTTTGATGCTATCTCAAGGCCAACACCACTTGCAAGACCAGCTCCTGCGGAACCTCCAACCCTAGTGGGACTTCCTCCAGCAGTCCTTACACCAGTACCGCGAGAACCTGCAGAAGCTCCTGCTTTTTTGCTAGCAGCTGCAGAACGGCGGTTACCAGGCTGGTTACGTGTAGTTCCTGGTTGTTTGGTACCTTTGGGCGGCTTACTACCACCAGATTGACCAGCGGGAGGCAGGGCTTTTTGTCCTGTAACGTTTTGCCTTGCAGGTTTGGATTGTGCAGCCTTGACCTGCTTGTTGTATGTAGATTTAGCCACATAACGGCCGTTTTTACCCATCACCATTCCTCGTTTAGTAGGGTGAGGAGTGCCCGGTTTAATTTTAGCCATCAGTTGATGTGGTTAATAATTCGTTGTTCTCTGTCGGGATGCAGACCGTATTTAGCACGCATCCAATTTAGCCAGTTGCTACTACCTTTGTCCTGATTACAATGGGTACAGGCTGGTACCAAGTTGCTCGTAAGATCTTCTCCACCCAGAGACTTAGGGTGAACGTGGTCAAGAGTAAGTTCATGTAAATCATAAGTTTCTCCACAATAAACGCATTGACATTTGAAGTGCTCTTTAATTGCACGCCTCCACAGGCGCTTGGCTTCTGGGGATGTCATCGTTATTAGGTTGTATAGGTAATGATCAGGAGTAGGTAGCAGAGGAGTCATTAGGCAGCGTACTTGCGATTTTTACCTTTTTTACGCTTAGCTTTCTCCGTGGGGCCGTACGGTACAGGCATATACTCGCCTTTAAACTTTTTGACGGGAGTAGCATCTCCTCGGGGAGTTTTCTTTTTATTAGGCATTTTTAATCCTTAGTTTGCTTCGGTTTCTTGCACGGTTTTTTTGCGCGTCTTCGCGGACGAACGTGCCTTTCGTGGTTTGGGAGAAGTCTTTGCCTCCTTTACCGTAGACTCCTGCGTCTCTTCTGGCTTTGTTGTGTTTGGCTCGGTAGTCTTTTCGGTCTTCGCGTTTGTTAATTTTCCGATTCTCTGCGTTTTTATGACGCCGAGCGGCTGCATTGTCGCGGTAATTCTTCGCACTTTTAGACAGTTTGTTGTATGGTAGTTTTTTAGGAGCCATTAGCGATTAACTGCTTTCTGTACTGCATCAAAATCAATGGTAGGCATAAGGTCTGCAAGATTGCTCAGTGCAGAATCACTTACAGCAATGCCAGTGATGTCGTTTTTACTAAGCCAATCCGCTGCTGCTTTCAAATCAGCAGTAGTTGCCTCACCTTTTTTAATGCGCTCTAAAAACTCTTTAGTAATAAGCTGGTGAAGTTCGTTAAATTGGTCTTCACTTGCGCGTGTGTTAGCCATTTCGCATAATGATTCGATCTAGCTTTTCTTCCATGCGGTTCATATGGTCTTCCATTTTGTCAAGAACTGCAGTAAGGTCAGTTTTTTGAACATATGAAGACGCCACACGAAGTTCAAAGCCATCTATACGTCGGTCCATCTCCGATACACGGCTATGGACATTATTAATTCGAGTGTGTATTCTGTTTGTAAGAGCTGCAACGCCTGCAACAGCAGCCACTGCAGCAGATACAATAGCTTCAGTCATGTTGGTCCATGAGACGGATCAATTTCTGTGCATAGATTGGATCCGTAGCATACCCTTCTGCTTTTAGCAGATACGCACAATCCTCTCTTGTGGTAGCTCTATTAACACCCTTGTAGGTTTTATAGTCTTTATACCACTGGTCTACAAGGTGTTTAACACAGTCATAAGGTGTATCGAAATCTTTAAAAGAAGCTTGAATAGTCACAGGACCACTTCCATAGTCTTCCCAAGTAGTTTTAATTGTACCGGGAGTACCTTTGATTCCAAAATAATTGTTCTTACCGCTTGTAGCGGTTCCATATGCAGATTCAAGTGCCCATTGGGCAGCCACTACTTCAGGAAATTTAGCTCCAGCTGCAGCGGCTGCTACTAAAATACCTGCCCAGGTGTTATCATCCACCTCAGCAGGTTCTTCAGTAACAGGTGTACGCCACAGCTGTACCCATTCTTGAAACTCAGAGAGACCAACATCTCCTAAGAGTTCTTCAAGGGCCTTTAAAGCTTTGTCTTGATGCGGCAACCCTTTGTAATACTTGACTACATCGGTTAGCCGAATAGTCATTACCAGTTATACTCGCTAATGTAAAGAGTACCACTGTTGCTTGACACAAGCTTGGCATGGATTGTAGATCCTTCCGGTACAGTGATGTACTCACGTTCATCAGTTTTAAGGTAGTGCTCACCAGTTCCGTTATTTAACTTAAAATAAGCGTCGTGACCGTCAGAGTGTAGACTAATCCTACGGCAGTGACTAGACAATGCTTGGCTTGTGTAAGTTGAGTGTAACTGAACAGTGTATGCAGCCCCTGGAGTGTTGTAGTATCCAGGATGAGTTAAAACGTTATCAATAGTCATGAGTTAGGGAAGAGGCCGTTCTCAATAAATTTAACGGCTTCATCATCAATCGTATTGTCGGTAGCCTCAGCGAGTTTTTTGAGAAGATCGACAATAAGACGCTTGACTTGGGTAGAACCAAGGAAGGTGAAAAGAATGGGGCGAATAAGAGCAATCATGATAATTCTCAGGTAGTAGGTTCAGTAGGCCAGGTGACGTTGTGTGGGAAGCCAGCTTGTGAGGGAACGTCCCGAAGGGCTTGACGGTAGTCAGACCAGACTGTTGGGAGTTGTACTCCAAGTCCGTCTACAGCTGCCCTTTCTACTTCGTAAATCACACGCCAATCAGTAGCAGTCAGGCGATCGTTGCGCTCAGCACGGATGTCTTGAGCTTTGGCTTCTGTACGAGCAGTAATCTCTTCAGCAGAAGCATCGACTTGTGTCCACTGCTCTGTCCAACCGTTACCAGATTGAACAGCAGTACGCTCTAGATTTTTAGTGTAATCATCAGCAGGCTGATCTGCCGGTGTAACAGGGTAAACACCGTATTCTGCTGCTGTTCCGTCAGAAATATCCCTAGGAAAACTGACGTTGTTTTGATCACGCCTAAGGTCAGTGAGCGTGTATGGGTAACGCTCTAGTTGACCTTCAGAATTAGTTTTAACATAAAACATTAAGATACCTCTGATTTAGGAATTTGTTCCGCGATGACATCACGGATGATAATAGTTTTAAGCTGCTCAGTTTTATGCTGCTCAAGCATTTCTTTTAAATTGTTAGCAAAATCAACCATTGCGGGATTGTCCGCGTGCTCAGCGTCAATTTTGGCGATAGCGCGGGTGTAGTTATCGATATTGATTTGATACCCTTCAATTTCATCGTTGCGGGCGGTCAAAGCAGATTGAAGCGTTTCGAGTTTGTTCATGAGTTAGGTGGGTTTAAAAGCGATGTCATAGCTGTTTGTTGCTGGAAGTGAAGCGGGGTTGGCATACTTAGTCCCAAACCCTGAAGCTGACCATGAGTATGCAGTGATCCAAGGGCTGCTGGTGTGACCAAGAAGCAAATCATTTCCATCAGGGCTCCAAGATACACCGCGAACGGTGTTTGGTAGAGCTGTAGAAGGGTTTGAGTATTTAGTACCAAATCCTGAAGCTGACCATGGATAAACAGTGATGTAAGGGCTGCTGCTGTGACCTACGGCGAGATTATTGCCGTCAGGACTAAAGGCTACCCTGCGACCAGTTCCGGTTGGGAGTGTAGAAGGGTTGGAATACTTAGTGCCAAAACCTGAAGCTGACCATGGCCAAGCATGTACGTATGGAGTAAGCTGGCTTGCCGCAGCAATATAATTGCCATCAGGACTAAAAGCCACGCTATGGCCGTCACTGCCGGTGCCCAGGTTTTTAGCAGCTACTTTCGTGCCAAAGCCTGAAGACCAATTCCAAACATTTACGTGTAAACCGGTGCCAGAATCATTAGCCGTTGCGATATAGCTGCCGTCAGGAGACCATACAACATCGCGCCCATCACCGTTGGGCTTTGATCCAGGGTCTGAATACTTAGTCCCAAAACCTGAGGCAGACCACGGATAAACGGAAATATAGTTTGCTGTCGAATAGCCTACAGCAATGTCATTACCATCGGGAGAAAAAGCAACAGAAAGTCCAACTCCGTTAGGTAAGGTGCTTGGGTTTGAATACCTAGTTCCAAAACCTGACGAAGACCACGGCCAAACAGAGACTCTGCCTCCATCGTTGTGAGCTGCAGCTAAATAACTACCATCAGGGCTAAAATCAACACCAGCTGCTTCGTTTTCTGGTAAAGATGCGGGATTAGAGTATTTAGTCCCGAAGCCTGTTCCTGACTCGTACGGGTAAACAGTAATGTAGGGGCTATTGTTGCTAACCATGGCAATATCTGTGGCACCGCCACCACCAGCATTGCCCGCTGCAGCAAGTGCAAGATTCTTACCAAGCATCAGACATAGCTCCCAACATATGCACCATAGAGCGTGGTGCTAATTTTCCAAAAAACCAGCACATCCTTTGCAGTCAGAGTCGGTGCTGTATTGCCATCACTTGTTGTCCAGGTGATTGTTGGCCAAGTCACAGTATTGCTTGCACCACCCTCAAGGTGAAGAACAATGGTTTGACCCGCTTCAAGTGAATCCGTGAACGTTGGATCACCTGTTAGGACAGACACCTGGATAGAACCATTTGCAGGATCAAGAGCAATCGAACCGGTGGTTCCCAGCGTGTAAACAGTTTCTTTCAGCTCTCCGAAGGTTTGCTCAGCAGTAAAGGTATTTGCGACATCATTTTTAGTGGTGTCGGCGTCATAACCTTGAACGGTTACACCAATTTCTGCAGTAAGAGCAGCGTTGTCAAGAATATCACTAATAGTAACATCGGTATCGGTTCCTGAGTTATCCCAGGTAATTGTATCAGCTTTAATTTTTCCGTAAGCCATGATTAGTTAAGAACGACGAGTTTAGAGTTTGCAGTGATTGTAAGTGTGACGCCTGAAGCAACAGCCATAGGACCAACACAAGCTGCGTTAATGTTTGCACCAATAGTTTTATCAGCAGTAAGTGTTTGATCAGTTTCAATGAAAGCTGCATCAACGTTACCAAGGCTGGTATCGACATAGGTTTTGGTGGCTGCATCACTACCACTGGTAGGAGCACCAAGGTTAACAATTTTATTGTTTAATGCATCAAGCTCACCACCAAGCTGTGGCGTGGTATCATCACTAACGTTTTGCAGGCCAGAACCTTGCAACGAAGAGACACCGACAAAACTTAGATTACCACTACCGTCAGTTTTCAAGATTTGGTCGGTAGCACCATCAGACGATGGATATGTCAGTCCATTAAGCTTAACTGTACCTGTAATATCTTTACCGTTAACGTCAAGGTCACCGCCAAGCTGAGGAGTCAGATCGTTAACAAGCTCAGGTCGATATGCGTCAAGACTGATGTTTACTTGACCAGTCCGTTGGTCAACAGAGAATGTATCACCAACTTTAAATTTACCGTTATGATCTGTACTTGATTGCCAGACCTTACCATCATTTAAGTTCTTAACTTGGTTGGCTTCAATAGGTACACCACCGTTTGCTGGGTCAGCAGTGTAGTCAGTACCAGAACCTACATATTCAAAAGTGTGACCACCGGTTGAAATGTAAGAGCGGTAGAAGAAACTAACAGCATCGCTGCTATTAATGGCTGCTGCTAGTCCAAGATTAGTGGCAAGAGCGTTTGGATCGGGGTTTTCAATGTAAACATCCCACCCAGAACCGTTAGCCGTGGCTGATTTAACGGGGTAAGTGTTAGAACCAATCGTCACAAGCATGTTATCTTGTGGACGAGTAGCAGAACCATGCCAAGATGCGTCAGCAGTCGGAGCACCAATAGTGAAGAACAAGTCTCCAATAGACGCTGATGCTGTTGCGGTCGCAGTAAAGATTGCAGTAGTAGACTTACCATCAGCAATTAGACCATACCGACCGTAGTCAGTGGTACAGTTGCTAAGGTTAAGCTGACCACCGTTAAGCGATTTAGCGTGATAGTGACAGAAAGTGCCAAAGAAGGAAACAAGCTGTGCATAACCGTTGTTACAGCACAAGATGCCAGGACCGTCCAGGGCAATCTGAGTAAACGAGTCCACCACCATTGAACGAAGCGGGGAGTTACTTGCAACAGCAGAGCCATCAACAAGCATACCACCACCAGTAGGACCAGAAGTAAGGTCACCACCAAAGCCTCCTTGGTTAACATTGTTGGGATCAAAGAACCCACCAAGGCTATTGTCAGCGTTATACTCAGCTTCTGTGTGGTTATAAATACCACTGTCTGCAAAGTTAGTGCAGTTTTGGAGGTAAGGGGACTTATAAATGACTGCGTTTGGATAGAACTCAGCCACAAACGCCTGGTTAGTGGGCAAGCCATACGTAGGGTCGGTGTCAATAGCGTGACCACCACGTGTACCGCTTGCTTTTAAGCCACCAAAAGAGAAGTTAGCAATCTGTGTACCGCTGTTAACACGGAAAAGAGTGTTCTCTTCAGTAGCAGGAGTGGGGTGAATAAAGCAGCTACGCAAAGATTGACCAATAATGGAAAGATTGTTGACAGTAACGTCAATAGGAGCAGTCTCTCGGTAAACACCGGGGGCTACAAGGACAATGTCTCCATTATCTGCTGAAGCTACAGCAGCTTTAATGGTCTTCATTGAGTCAATGATCCGGTGACCATCGTTAGTGTCATCACCATTTGCCTGGTCAACCCAGATAACAGTAGGCTGTGTGACAAATGTACCACCTGAAGAGATGTTTAGCCAGTTACTACCACTCCAGACAGAGAGGGTTTGGTCATTAGCATGATCATACCAGAACTTACCTACAGGCCAATCAGTACCAGAAGGTGTGCCGCTTTGGTAAACTGTATCATACCTCTTGTCGTTAGCTGCAGTAGTACCGATTTCATCGTCAGAACCAGCAGCATTAGGAGTTGCGTTTTGTTCTGTAAGAGTACGAATATCGTCTGCCTTAATCTTGGCAAGATCAACCGTATCGTCAGGGATGGACAAAGCAACTTCACCATCTGCTGCCCGATCGATCTGGATAGGGGTAGTAGAACTAATCTGAACTACGCCCTGCTGAGATGCAGTACTCTTATCAGCAGCAATAACTGCATCACCGGCAGTATAAGTCACGCCAATAGCATGCCCTTCGTTAATACTGACAGCACCTTTGTTGGTTTTAGAGCTATCCTCAACAGAAATGGTGACTTGCTTGTTAGAATTAGTACCGCCAGTAGCGTCACTAAGGTCGATAGCTTCACCTTCTAGCAGGTCATCCGTGATAACCTTACCAAGCTGTGCACGGTTAACCGCATCAGTGTCTTCAGTAGCATTACCTACGTTGACAACTCGGGAACCTTTTGCATCAAAAGCATTATCTAAGGTTTCAGAAGGGTTGAGGCTTTCCTCAGCAATACTAACACCTTCTTGAGCAATGAACAATACACGCTCAAAAGCGCTGTTAAGGTCAGCAGCACGCACAGTACTACCAGAAACAAAGGTTTCCAGCAACGTGTCGTCTGTGGTACGCTCAACAATAATAAAAGCCCCTGTAGTAGGGGCTGCATTGAATGTGATGGTGGCGTTGTTAGAGGCTACAGTGTAGTTAGTCAAAGAAGTACCTTGACTAATCTCACCTGAAATTACCTGTGGGTGGGTAGGGTCAGCAGTAGAAGTCGTATTTTGTTGTAGCTGCAGGACACCATCAAGATAAACGTCGATGTCTGCAGCAGCGATGACCTCAAAAGGTACCGCATATTGAGTTGTCGAACCCGATTGGGTATAGGTAGTTTTAGTTACTGCCATTTAAATGAAATTTACGGAGTTCTTCTATTCGGTGCTGCATTGAAGGTGATCCAACGCCTGCTTTACTGATATTTTCTGCCATTTCAATGCGGTCAATCTTATCTCGTAGCTGTGGGTTGTTTAAATAGACCTTAGCAATAGCTTCCTCTTTAGCCTTTTGAAAGGTTTTTTGAACATCTGTATAAAACGCTTGCTTATACAGGTCAAACCCTTCGTCAATTGTTAATTTGTTGGCTTTGTATGCATCAAAATCTCTACGCCACGCATCGTCAACCTTCATAATTTTGTGAAGATCAGCGCGAAGACTACCCATAGACATGTATTTCTGCATTTCAGAACGCATCTGAGAGTCAAGCTCTACCCCTTTGTACTGGGTAAGCATTTCAGGCATGTTAAAGCGGATGTCCACAAGGTTTTGCCTAATTTCATCATCCTCAACGTTAACAACAGCGATGGGGCTCAAGGAATTGAACAACCTAAGCAAAGGATTTTCAGCACCATACTTGAGAGGTACACCACTACGGTCCTCATTAAGCACATCGTACTTAGGAGGAATTATAGATTTAAACAGTGCGTCACGCTGTACAGCCATTTCTCTCATAGAAACAGCTTCTTTACGGTTAGCATCCATAACATCGCCTAACTGACCTAGCAACCCAGCAAAAGGAAGGTGAGAACGAATATAACGTGAACCGAAACGTGTGAGTAGATTTTCAGAAGTTTCCTCATTCATCACCCGTGCAAGATCTTCAACACCTGATAGCATTGATTTATCTACAAGAACAGCAGCTGTCATGAAAACGAGCTTCTTCATCAAGTTTTCGGTGATTTTTTCACCTAACACATTAGAGGTTTGTACAAGATTAGCTGCTGCACTAAATAAGGTGTTGAATGGTTCCAGATCTTTATAAGAAATGTAAGTCTTACTTTTACCTACTCCAACTACAAAAGAAAACGGCTGGATACCAGCAGCTTGCCATGCGTCTTTTTCGTCTTTATTGTAAGGATAGTCACCAGTCATTTTGCCCGTTAGCGCTGCTAGAGTTGCCATACCCATAATGGCAGAGCCCATAACAACACGTCCTTCCATCAAAGCTTGCGCTTGAGGAAGGTCTTCAGGACGAATACCATATTTGTTAATCTCCGTTCCACTCATAATGTCTTTATACTTATCCCTGAATATCACCAAAGGAGTGTGTTGAAAAGTCAGGTCAAGAGCATTAAAGCCAGTACGGACAAACGGGAAGAAAGCTTTCATACCAGGAATGCTTGAGAAACGTTCAAACGCACTAAAGTTTTCTTCCAACGCACGAGTCATTGCTGCCTCATCACCAGCCATTTTAGCGGCTTTATCAGATACAACATACTTACCGTCTGCGTTTTGTTTGAAAATTTCGTTACGAAAGTTTTCTTCATATTCACGTGCAAACGTAGTAATGTCTTCTAAAGACTTACCTTCATCAATAGCTTTACGAGCAGCACGCATCCTCATCTCATAACGACCGATGATAGTCCGAGCAAGAGCGTCACCAGCTCCCATTGCGTTTTGACTATATTTAACCCAAGGGTTTGTGTTAAATTTAACAACAACATCTAAAGCTCCATAAGCATTTTTTTCAACAGCACTACCGTACTTGTCATAAAAAGGCTTCAAGCTTTGCCATTCTGCTAAATCATTTTCTAGGTCAAACTTACCTTCATAAGTCAGTGATTTACGGTTAAGACCAAGATCCCAGTTGTATTTAAACATCATGATGCCTTCAGCCCACGCTTGACCCAAGGCGTCAAGAGTAGCCGCAGCAACAGCCATCTCCTTTTTATTGCCACGAAAACCAGCACCAAGGTAAGCTTGCAAAGGACGCAAGATGCCAATCAGGTTAGTACCACCAATGGCTTTAATCGGGGTCTTAAGGCTACTAAGAACAGAGTTATAGAAAGTAGATTGAATTTCTTTACGAAGACGTCCTTTAATGTTGATACCATTCATTCGACCGCCATAAAGCCTAGACTTAAGGTAGTCGTGAACGTGCTCAAGAGTACGGACATTACCGCCAGACAGAGCATGAATCTCCATCAAGTCTTTAAGTCCTTGGTAGTCACCTTTTTTGTTAAGGGCATGGTATGCATTAAAAAGCTCATCCATCTCGTCATCAATCTTTTTGAGCTGAGCTTCTGTAGCTTTTCTAATAGGTTCAGGCATCAAGCTTACTTGCTGATACTTACCATCCAAGCCCCACATGTAGCCCATTTTTTTATGCTCAACCAAAGCGACCTTCATAGCGTCAAACACCATCTCAACCTGACGGTTAATAGGAAGGCCATCGGCAATAAACATAGTACCTGTAGCAATGCCTTGGGCTTGTTTAGCTAGGCTATTGATGACCAGCTGAAGAGCAGCTTTTGACGCAGGAGATCCAGTAACAATTTTGTTACCGTCATTATAGTAAACACGGGCGTTCTTATTTTCTTTTACAAAATAATCAGCAAACCGCTTGGCAATGTCTCCACCGCCTTCCATCATAGAAGTCAGCTCACTAGCTTGGCGAATAATCAGCTGCTTAACTTCTTTATGGCTTAGCGTATTTTCAAGGGACTCAAACGCTTCTTTAGCTAAATCGTCTGCTACCTCAGTAATATACTCTTTAAGGTTTTTATCACCACGAGACATCTTATTAAGAGAACTCTCAGTCATGATAGGAGTCCAGCTACGGCCTTCACCACCTTGCTTCATATCCTGGATACCTTCCCGTAGGACAGTCAGTGTAGGATTAGGCTCGGAACGATAGGTAGCGTACTCTGAGACATCGAACTTACCAGGATTGACAAACGGATCAACTTGTCGTCCTAGATTTTCTGCTGCTTGATTAGTACTTAGATTAACATCAAAATCAAACACATCACCTTGCTCTGCACCACGTTGATCAGCAAGAGCTTCGATATTAGGGTCAGCAGATTCCTTATACTGTGCGTAATCTTTTTCGTCTAGATAAGTACGGAGGTACTCATCCCGAGGATCTGCAGTACTGATACCACGACCTTGAGCAAAGCGATCAGCAGCCATTTCATCTGCGTGAGCGTTGTCTAGCTCAATGCTTTTGTCAAAGTCGTCTTGCATGACTTTGTTGCCAATTTCGTTGGCTTCGTCAACAGACTTGCCTGCAGCTTTTGCTCTGTTGGCAGCCCAGGCACCTTTTGCAAAAGCAGCAATGCGATGACCAACCAAGTTAAATCCAGCACCAGAAGCCACTGTTTTAATACGTGCAAGCCAGGGGTTGTCTTCAGGATCAATGGCAAGAGCTTGGGTTATCCAAGGAGCCATCCAAGGGGTATGCTCTTCTGCCAGGTTAGCTAGGTTAGCAGCTTCGGAGCTACTGGACACAAGGTCAGCAATAGCACCTTCACCAGCAATCTTACCGTATTTACCAACAAACTTAAGTATGCGAGTACCCTTGGCACCAACACCTGCTGCCTGTGCTGCAGCAAGTCCTTTGGCACCAATACGGGCACCACCAAAGGCAGCACCCCCAATACCACCAGTAGCAGCCGTCAGAAAGCCAAATTCGACCATTCCACGGGCAAACTTACCGAGTCCGGTCTTGTTCTCAGGAACCCAAGTATCAGGAATATCAAGCCAACCTGCATCACCTGCTTGGTAGTCATTGCTAAAAGGGTTTTGTGTGTCATCAAGTGGACGACCCATAAGCTGATTAAAACCAGTCTTAAGGGTGTCACCAGTAAGCTCAGCAAAACCACCAACACTTTCCACAGCATCTGCTGCACCGCCAGCAATAGCTGCTCCAGTTTCAGACAGAAAGGTAGGCTGGGGTTCAGTAGACTGAGCTTGCTCTTGAGCAGCTTGTTGAGCTTGCTCATCTTCATATTGTTTGATAGCGGCAGCTTCTGCAGCTACAGAGTCGTTTAGAGCAGCAGCCCTAGGACTCATCTCTAAAGACTCGCTAGTAGGAAATTCGTTTTGCATTAGCCTGCCAAGTAATGATTAAGGACACTAGTAGTATATTCACGCATGCTGGGGTATCTGCCACCTGTTTCTCTAGTGGCTCGGTCATAAGAATTGATTGCACCTGCACCACCATACCACATAGCAGCTGCCATACGGATGGCAATGCGAGGATTATTACCAGACGCTACCATTGCTTGGCGTACATACTCATTCATAGCCCATCTAGCCAGTTCTTCTTGATATTCAGAGTCATCAAGAAAAGCTTGCTTTGAAACCGGAGGAGGCATACCAGCTCGTCGTGACCAATCAAGAGCAGTTGTCCAAAGGATTTGGTATTTACCTAGAGCAGGGTTGGAGGGACCATAAGAGTCAGCATTATACGCTTGGTAGTTGCCGCCACCAGATTCTTGGAAACCAATGGCTTGGAGAAGGTTAGGAGCACTTACAGTTCCTAGACTTTGAAGTCCACGGTTGATGCGTTGGTAGCTAGGTTTGTTATAAAAAAGGTCTTTAGCCGCAGGGTTGCGGTCAATGTATGACTGAAGAAGAGCTGCTTCAGAAGGAACAGTTAGTTCTTTTTCTCCAGCTTTTTTGCGTTGTGCGTTGAGGATCTCCCACGCATTACGCTTGCCGTCTAATTCAGCCAACTGATAAAAGACAGACTTAGGGGAGCCATTATCGTCAAGCTCCAAGTAAATAGGGTCTTTGATAATTTGAGTGTTAATAAGTGCATTAGGGTCTTTTAGTAGGGCCTCTTCAGCTCGATTATACATGTCTACTCTTTTGTTCATCAAGCCTTCAGCGCCAGCAGCATCGTTTGCTAGTTTAAACTTCTCAAAACCGTCACGATTTGCAGCGTAGTATGTGTCACCTTTCTTAGCGTTGGTAATTTCATAAGCCTTTTCATCAAAAGCTTGGAGGATAGCCTGTCCTTCAGTCATAGACTTGCCAGCTTCTTTAGCAAGAGTAAGTATATCCTTTGCTCTTGCCATAGCTTCTTTGTCAGCCTGTGCTATTGCCCTTAAAGCGTCAGGTTTGACTACAGTATCATTAAGACTGATTTTAAGAGCTGTTTTAATTGCAGCTTTTACCCTTCGCTGACCCTCTGTAATATCATCTTTGTACTGGCTACCAAAAGGATGGTCAACTATAAAGTTTTTATGCTTCTCATAGACAGTTCTGTCAATGTTTTGCATCTCTTCTTTTGGCAGCTCACCACCAAATGCAGCCTTTAACGCTGCGACTTTTTCTTCAGAGGCTTCGACACCAAGGAATGTTGGCGTCCAGCCAGCTAAGTCTTCTGTTAAAGTTCTAAAGAAAGGGAATTTTTCATTAAACTGCTGAGCCACAGCCCTTCTTTCATCTTCAGTAGGGTGGTTTTCGTTAAACATCGAGATAAGTCTTTGATGTTCAGCCTTGGCCTCCATTTCTCGTGAAGCGTTTGTGTCGTTAAATTTAGCGAGCCGTGCATCAGTAGCCGCTGCTAGAAGCTCTTGCTCATTAAACTCATCTTTGTAATGATCAAACAAAGTACCAGGACCAGCAGGGTGGTTAGGCATATTAGTTGTTTTTAAAACATCGATTATACCTTGTGCTTCATCGGGATTGGCTTTGATCATAGCCTTAACCATGTTCAGCAATCCATTTCTGCTAGCCGCAAATTGTTCGCTGCCAGGGTTAGTGATCTTATATTGAGAAGGAGCAACAGTAAGGTAAGATACCAGAGCCTGCTGTTTAGTCTCGAACGAAGCCTGAGAGTCTTGGAGAACTGTAGCAAGATTATTTTCTTCAGAATCCAGCTTCTGACGAGCAGCGTCTTGTCTAAATTTAGTTTGATAAGTCCTGCGCTGCAGGTTAGTTGCTTGAGCCATAGGCTGAACAAGCTTAGTGACAACTACTTTTGCACTAAGATTGCCCCTATTCTCTTTGATATACTTAGCCTGAAGATAGCGGACGGCTAGTTCTTTTTGATAAGCATCCTTAGCGTCTTTGATAGCAAACGCTTGTCCTGTACGCTCATCTTCAAGACGAACCTCAGACGTGTCTAGCTCACTAATCAGGTACGTACCCCATCCATTAGCTTTTTCTCTAAGGTTGGCTAGCTGCCATCCACGAGTATGCTGGTTAGATGCAGCACGGATTCGGTCTTCGATCTCAGGATCATCGACTTTGTTAGCTTCGTCATTCAGGGCAATGTGAATCCGCTGACCTTCTGCTATACTAGCATCAACTTCTTCTTCAGCTGCTTTTAGTGTTTCAGCATCTTGTAGATAATAGCTTAACTCTTGGTTAAACCGTTCTTCTTCTTTCCTCTCTTCAACAAACGGTACTACCGTATCAGTGACGAAAGACTCGATTGTTTTACTAAATTTAGAAAGAGCTTCTAATTCATACTGAGCGTTTTTGGCTTGAAGATCTCCAACACGCTGCATTTCATTGATTTGCTGAGACGCTTGCGTCTCCATTCCACGGACTTGTTCGCGACCACGCTCTTTGAGTTTTTGAGCCTCTTCACGCTTACGCTTAGAGGGATCAATAACAGTGCGGTTACGGAAGCCGATAGACTGTGCACTACCTTGATACGGCATGATGTTTTTAATTGATTAAAAAGTTAATTTACCTTAGGCTTTTGAAAGCGAATATCCTGTAGATGCTCCAGCCGTAACAGAACTACCAACACCGCCAATAAGTCCCAGAGTAGAAGGACCTGATTGCATGATAGGCTCTGGAGGCAAGGCAGAAGGAGCAGGTGCCAAGGGGTCAGCAGGAAGACCATTCCAGGCTGCAATATCAGCAGAAGTTTGGTCTAACAAGATGCCCTCAACAGCAAGACCAGTGGCACGGTTTGCATCAGCAATCGTTTGATCAATTTGAGCTTGTTCAAAACCAAGCTGACGAGTAGTATCAAGTAGCCGTAGATACTGAGACTGACCTGTTTTACCTGATGCAAGAACAGCACCTTGTGCTTGGATAGCGTTGCTTAGAGCTGTTTGCTGATCAAACGAAGCTACATTGCGCTTTTCTTGAAGTTTGTTGGTTTCAGCTGCAACAGCTGTGTTAGCTGATGACTGGTTGACGCTTAGCTGGGAGTAGTAAGCAGACTTAGCACTAGCAACTGACTCAAGTTCTGCTTCATAAGCATTACCGTTGTTAGCATCATTAGCTGCTGCGATTGCCAGTTGATTAGCATAATCTTGCTGAGCTACAGCATTGCTGTATGCGGTTGCAGCTGCTTGCTGTTCGTAAGCTCCTACAGCCTGCATAGTACCAAAAGCTGCCGTAGCAATACCAATGCTTATTGGTTCGCACATAATTTCATAAACTCGATTAAGGGGACACCGTTAACTACATAATACCTAAGGAACTTAAACTTTAAAAGCTTAAGCAGCTTGATATGACTTTCGTTTCTCATATCAGCCCTGTTCCATAAGTATTCACATGGGAGACTCTGTACCCAGCGTCTCGCTTCTTTAACAAATGTGTGGGGATACTCTTCACTAGCTTGCGTACACAGCATCCAAATAAGGTTATCTGGAGTTATGCCAGCCACACCGGCAGCCTTGCCGTTGGGTACCACAAAGAATACTGAGACGGATGATCGGTAGTAAGACTCCAGGACCGCTGCCGGAGCAGTCAGTCCCGTTGTCTCTTCTACTTCACGTTTGTCTTCCCAACGCAGGGTTTTACCTACTTTAAGAGCTAGTTCAGGAGTGCATGGTTTGATGTACTTACTTTCGTACATACCTTCGGTTGTCATATCGTCCGTCCCAGCTGCCTGAGACAATAGTAGCGGTAAAAGGGTCAGGAATTTTAATAATCAAGCTGTAGTTACCATTTCGTTTATAGATAGGTACACTAACTTGTTTAAAAAGTTTAGCAGGAACAGTATTGAAATCACTGAGGTCAGCAATAATTCCAGACCAATACTGAACGTGGTCATCTGTTTGAGGAGAAGTCAGATGGAACTCCATAGGACCAGAGACACCAAGCTCGAAGTTGATACGATGGATCCGTAGATCACCATCAACATCCGTACTACCTTTCGCTGTTGTGTAGAAATAGGAGGGTAGTTCAATCTCTGTGGTATATTTGTAACCAACAGCTACATTAGCATTTGTTACATCAATGTCATTGAAAGTAACAGTAGTACCTGAAACATTGTCTGGAGATGCTACATAGCCTGTATCATTACCACTGAGAACGACCATCACTAAATCATAATCCGTACCAGTCTGTACGTTGTATGGTAGTGTAATGGTTGTGTTTCCGTTTGACAAGCTTTTATCGCTTGCCTCAGGAACAAACATGTTATCTAGAGCAGCTTCAAACCTACGACTTGTGGTTAACGGAGATGCAGGTGTACCAACACCAAGAACATAGCTTCTGTCAGAAGAAGATTCAGTAATCAATTCATGCCTAGACAGGATGTATTCAGATCCTTGCAGTGTAACAGCAAAGAAGCTACCGCTAGTGTAGAGAGCATGCTGGATACCATCAGGTAGTTCCCAAGTATACCAAGCAGACTGTTCCCGTTTGTTATTTACGTTGTAGTATTTGTAATGGTATAGAATCTTTGAATTTTTTGCAAAGTATGTTACAATACCATCTTGAGTAGAGTTAGTGACTTTAGTAATAGCTTTAGGAACAAACTCAGGTACAACCCTAGTCTGCTCTACAACATCAGATGTATCTTCACTTCCAACTTCAATCTCAAATGCCTTAGTAAACGAGGAAGAGTTAGATATGAACATTATAGACGTACCCATGTCAGCAGGGGGAACTACCTCACTACACTCATAGGAAGAGAGTTTCTTTAGCTGAGCAGTCTCAGGGCTAAACGTTTCTGAATCTGTAAATAGCATGAACTGAGCGTTCTCGCTAAACAGCATCACACCTCTTTGCACAGGCAGTGCATGGTTGATGAGTGCAGGTTTAATGTCAGATGCAGCCAGGTCAATAGGATCTGAATCACTGACACTCAAAGCTGAAGTGATAAAGAAGTTAAAATAATCAGCAGGCTGTCCCATGACAACCTGTTCATCAGCAATAATACCAAGCCTGTTACGGTAGAAGAAAAGAGAACTAATGTTAAGACCAACAAAAGTCGGCATAGGATTAGTGTCATCGTCTCCTGCCTGCCTATCTACCCAATGATTATCAGGCTCGTTAGTAGGGTCAAGTGTGGTAAAAGTAAAGGTTCCATCAAGGTTGTTAACCAAGGCGTGAGGCATGGTTGTATAATTAAACCCTGCGTCAATGCCACCGGCTACAGTCTCTTCCCAAGAACCACTACCTTGGTCTTCATCGTCAGCGATGAACTCTACATAGTAGTCATCTTCAGTTGCTTCTGTGTTGGATACTTTAACTTTGTATCCATGCTTACATTCGGCAGGAAGCCGTGCAACGTTTTGAATACTATCTGTAAAGCCGTACAAAGCGTCACTAGCTACACCACCTCGTACAGTGATTGAATCAAAGCTTCCCGTATTGGCTGTGATGTAAATACCATAACCAATAGGAGTAGCCGTAACGTTAGTGTACTTAGCTTCAATAGCGTCAGCGAGTTCACCAAGAACGCTATCAATGTTCAGCTCACCTTCGTTCTGGTCTTTAGGTGTACGGTAGTAAGCAGCATTGTTGTCAACGTAGGAAGCATAAGGAACAACACCTGTGATCTCAACAGTGTAGCTCACACCTTCAACATCAACAGTAAAGGTAGATCCATCAGTGACGTCGTCACCGCCATCAACCAACACAACAGTAGCATAGTAAGCGCTGTCATAATCGCTAGTACCATCAGCATAGATTGCACCAGAAACAGTAACAGTAACTTCGACACCAACACTGCCTGCTGTGCTACTGATTACAGTCTCTTGGCCTTGCTGTTCAGCAGCATCATTTTCATCAGTCCAGGTTGCACTGCTAGTACCTGTCTTAACAACGCTTACTGTCTTTGCTCTGTATTTAGTGGTGGTAGTGATGTTTGGGTTGTCAAGAGCAACCACATACTCACTATTATAGGTAACAGTATTAAGAGTTACAAAACCATAGGAACTGCCAAAGCTGTCCGTAGTACGAGCAGTACCAACAGTAACATCAGGGTTAGCAATAAACGTGTAATCGTTGATTGTTAAAACACTAAGGGGTTTTGTAGCTGCACCAGATCTAGTAAGATAATTATAAGTGACACCAGAAGCTAAGTTAACGGTTTGAGCAGCTCCAGTAGCTAGATCCCAAACTTTGATTTCAGGAGTAGAAGTGACTTGAACAATATACTTCTTATCACTGTCCCTGTCAATCTCAAACCAGTATCCGCCACTCTCAGCACCAGTCAATGTACCAACATATTCGCCAGGAGGACGCTTGACCAGGCCAAAGGTTACATCAGGGTGAGCATTGTGACAGGTTCTAAGTTGTCCAGGAAATTTAACGAAGTCGGGTTGTTGTGATACACCACCCAAGAAATTGGGAATACGTTGGTTAATTGCTGCCATTATCGTGCTAGAGCTTGGAACGGTTTATAGCTGGTGTAAGGGTTTCGCAGATCACTGGAGTTAAACACGTTATAGTCAGACTGGTTAGTATCATATTCAAGCGCCACGGCACGCATAAGTGCCTCGTCAGTTTGAAGGATTTTAACAGTGTCAGTGTCACTCACCATACGACCTGCTGCAATACGGGCAGATCGTGCAGTAATGTAATCTCGGAAAGCTTGAGGAATATCAGCGAACTCATAGAACCACACTACATCACAATAAAGAGTCTCGATGCCAGTGAATTTAAATGAGTGATTGTAACGATCATAAAGTTTACCCTCACGACGTACCACATCATAAGTGTCATGATGCTTGTACCTGTTCACATCAAGCTGTAGAACAGAAACAGGAATGATCACTTCCTGCTGTGAATTAAGGACAAATGGGTATTCATATTCAGTGTTATAGCTCCAACCCTCTGATTGGATTTCACGGCACACCTGTCGGAGAGTGCTCAGAGCAATAACAACTTCAGGACTTTGCGTATCAAGAGTATTGACCGGAGACTCACCGATACTCATTAGGATTGAGTTAACAGCATCCAGTTCGGTGGACGTTGCGTATGAAGGAGTTGCCATAATAACTATAAAAAAAGGGCCCCCGAAGGAGCCCCAGTAAACAACAAAAGTGTTATCAGAATGCAGAACCGGCAGTGCTGGTAGCGTGGAGTTCCACACAAGCAGCAGGGTTCAGGTAGTCGGTACCCATGGCAAGACGGCCCAGGATGACGTCGCCCTGATAAATCACGGAGACATCACCAGAGGTGACTTGAACCTGGGGTCCAATGGTTTCAACAACACCAGCGCCTTCACGTTGGAAGATCAGGCCACAGGAGGTGTCGAAGTCGTCAGCAGCACCGTAGGGGTTGTTCTCGCCGGTAGCAGTAGCTTCGACGTCAGCACCCACGAAGGAGCCAGCGTTATCAATGGTAGAAGCAGTACCATACTTGCCCAGGAACGGGATGTTCATGGACTTGAAGATCTTGATACCGGCAATGCTCATGATGCCGTTGCCATCTTGCAGAGCGTCGCCCTGGATGTCACGGTTGATCAAAGCGTTGCTGGAGACGTTCTCCACCAGGGAGTAGTACTGACGAGGGCTGAGGACAGCGCAGCGGCCATCTTGAGACAGACCCTTCTCATCCAGGACAGCAGCAGCATCGAAGAAAGCAGCCACGATCTTGTCAGAGTCAAGAGCGTCAGCGGTAGTACCAGTACCGGTACCAACCTGGATCTGAGTACCGCCGGGCTCAACCTTACCGGTTGCAGACACGGGGTGAGCAGCACGTGCACCACGGGTGATAGCACGGAAGATGCGGCGATCATAGTGCTCAGCAAGAGCATAGCCGATCTTACGGCTGATCTCGCCACGCAGCTCATAGTGAGAGAGGGTCTCATCGAGGTCATAGACGAAGGCGCTGCTCACGAGCAGGTCGTCAACCACGATGGTCTTCTCTGCCACCGGGGGATCACCAGAGCCAAGAATAGGCGTACCAGGCGTGTGGAACGAAGCGTCCATACGACCGGTGTAGATGAACTGGAGGGACTTACCGGACTTCAGAGTCCGCTTCATCACCAGATCACGAGCGATGGTGTTATGCTGGAAGCCTTTGAACATTTCACCAGAAAAAAGCTTCAGGTAAAGTTCATACTTGTTGCCAGCACCATCGTAGCCAGTGCCGGTGCTAAGATTAGCACGGCCTAGCGCAGTTTGGGTAGCGTTAGCCATTGTTAAAAAAGAGTAAGTTAATAAGGATTGACTTGCTCTAAACGTTTAGAATTTAAATTTATTGTGTGGTCTATCCCACCGTCTAGACGGCTAAGGGTATCCCTCGTAAGGGGCCAAAGCCAATACTGATGGGAGGCATTGCACCTCCCTTGCCGCTTTTACGGATCAGTCGATCTCTTTATACACTACACCACGGTAGCGAAGCTTGTCAGTGTGATAACGCTGTGCGCGCTTCTTCTGTGATGCAAGGAAACGAATAAGATTGATGGACATGAGTTCGTACAAGATTAAACCTAACCCCCGTTCCATGGTTAGGCAGCATGCGTCCCAAATGGGATGAACGTACGAATAGTCTTAAGCTGCGTATTTACGCTTCTTAGCTGTTTTTGCTGCACGCTTGAAGTTGGCAGCAGTAGGAGCACCGGAGGTACCAGGCTTCCTCATTTTCTCACCACTACCAGCAGCAATACGCTTGCGCTTGGCGTGGATGTTTGCATAGAGTCCGGGTTTAGCCATAACGTTTTTTAGATTTCTTTTTGGCTAGAGGAAGTTGAGGACCTGTGCGCTTGAGAAAGATTTCTTTTTCGTATGGGTTATCTGTACCCTTACCTTTTTTGTAAAGCTTCTCTTTCTTTTGTGCGCCTTTATGACCAGGACCAATCTCGAAAGATTGAGCAAAAAAAGTCGCAAG
>Ga0213858_10000178_pt1 | contig 30273 bp, 14 predicted proteins | sample PICome_FD_160122 | JGI IMG/M metagenome (GOLD analysis project Ga0213858, IMG submission 160122) | Coastal seawater microbial communities near Pivers Island, North Carolina, United States - PICO245 | ecosystem: Environmental > Aquatic > Marine > Coastal | place: USA: North Carolina | collected... | reverse complement strand
TCTGGCTCAGGTTCAGGTTCTGGCTCAAGCGGTAGCATAGGGTCTATTTTTTCTTTTTCATATATCAGTTTATTTTTATAAACTTTATACTCTGATGGCTTATGCTCACCAATTAACAATTTTTCTATTTTTTTAAATTTAATTTCTAAAATATTAGCATCTGAAAAATCTTCTAACAAATCATTTGACGCGGCTATTATTATTCCATCGTCATTATAATATACATAGCTCATTTTTCATAAGTCTCGTAGACGTCTTTACAATAATAATAAAAATCTTTATACTCAGGAAATGTAGCTAACAAATCAGTTCCTAATCGTTTATCATTTTCTGTAAAGAAAGAATAAAAATCTCGTTGCCCTTGTAAAATTTTACTCTGATCAACTGGATTGGTTTTCATATAATTGGTGACTCGTTTAAATCTCTCATACTCTACTGATAAAAAATCAGAATCATTATGAATAAAGTCTAGCGTATCATGCATGTAATCCATAAAACTTTCAGGCAAGATATTAATCATCCAATGAGGCGGTTCTTTAAGATAGGGAACATCAAATGAAATAGCATTTTTACCATACTCTGCTCTCCATTCTTTTATTTTATGTAACAACGATTTATAGTTTGTAACACATAAAACGTTAAATGTACACATAAGACTAACCTCAAACCCCATCTCCAATGCTTTTTTAAGATTGCGTTCCCAGTGATCTAACTTCATTCCAGTTCGCATATATTCAGCTTGCGGGCCCCAAGTATCAATACTTGAAAAAAGTCTAAAATGTCTAATTTTCTTTTGATCTAATAAACTTCGTATCCTATCATACATTCTATCGATCTTTTTTGTAGTAACACCTAAATTACTATTTAGGCTGATCTCTAGGTTTGGAGATGGTTCATTTTCCAATAAATCAAAAAACTGCATAGCTCCAGGATTCATTAATGGCTCACCGCCAGTAATACGAAGTGTCCATAAATCATTTTTTAAGCTGGGCCACCATTTCCAAAATGCGTCAATATACGGATTATCATCATTTGGACCATAATACTTTCCGCTTCGCAAAAACTCTGTTCCATACTGATTATATGTCAAATCATAATTGCCGTGTGTCTCAATTTCTTCCATCCATAAAGTGCTTGCTTGAGGACAACAATAACCACATCTATAGTTACATCCGTTACCAAACGATACTTCTAAATACCTTGGGTTTATATTAGCGTCCCAAGGCATCTTTGCTATTTGTTCAATCGCTGGTTCAGCAAACGAACTAGAGCTATGAAACATCCTATCTGACAAATGATCGCCTTCTAAATCTTCAATATTCCAGCAATAATAACACTCATCTGGGCGCCCGCCTTCTAACATTATTTTTCTTTGCTCTTTCTTCCAATCAGTATTATGTAACGCAGATGGATTATCTTTTAAATTATGTAAAGGAATATGATGCGGGCGTGGATGGTAACAGCTATGATTATCACCTGTATGTAAATACAAAGTTTGGTGTAACCATTTCATAGCACAAAATCCTGGACCTACTGCGTTCAGTCTATCTGCAACAGCTCGCACTTTTTGGACATGATCATCACCGTTGCTCATAATACTCCTTACACTGTTTAATAAAGTTTGTCATAGTTGGAAATGTTTTTGTAAAATTTGTGTTGCGTCTTTTATCGTGCTCAGTAAAAAATAGATAAAAATCTATCTTATGTTTCTGTTCTTCTTCATCACTAAAAGGCTGTTTAGCCCAATCATATAATCGTCTTACTTTGTCAATCTCAAAATCTTTAAAACCTTTAAATCTATTATTGGAAGTTTCTTTATTTTCTTCCATAAAGTTTATACTAAGTTGTAAGTTATTAAGCATTTCAGGTGTTGCTAGTCTCATACTCAGCCAATTAGGATGATGTAGCATAGGAGTATCAAACCATATTAGTTGTCTCTCATTATTTATATTACATCGTAACTCATGAATAGTTTCTATAAACTTACACCAATTAGGAAGACTAAGCAAATTTGAAGTGATTATAAAGCCCAAGCTATGATTTTTACATTCTGTTAAAAATTGTATAATATTTTTTCTTAGTATTTCATAATCTAAACCGTTACGAATATATTCTGCTTGCTCTCCCCAAGTATCTAAGCTACAATACAATTGAAAATGGTTGAGTGTTTCTTCATTTGCTATTTCTTTTATAGCATCCATAAACTTATTCCATTGATTGCCTGGCGGACAACAATTACTTGTAATACACAAATTAAGTTCTGGATTTGGGTTTTCTTTTACATAATCAAATACCCTAAAAGTATTCTTATCCATTAGCGGTTCACCGCCTGTCATTCTAAATGTTTTTAGATCCTTATATACAGTGGGCCACCATTCCCAAAACGATTGAACATAAGGATTATCTGGACTGTTATCGATACCTAATCTATCTACCCAACCTTTATCATTATGCGTTCCTGATGATAATTTGTAACCGCCATGTTCTTGTACCTCTTTGAGCCACTCTGTAGATAAGTGCGGAGAACAATAAGCACACTTGAAATTACAAGCCTGATTAAAATTTACCTCCATATAGCGCGGAGTTGGGTGTTGAACATTGGCTAATGCTTTTTGAACTAGTCCTTCCTCTTGAACATCATTACTGCGGTAAGCTCTGTCGCTAATATTGCCTTGATCTTCAATATCCCAGCAGTAACTACATTCTTTTGGACGCTCTCCTTCTAACATCTTATACCGCTGCTGTATTTTATGGCTGGTATTATGAATAGCATCGGGATTAGCCGCTAACTCGTCTAATGGTATAGCGTGAGATTGAGGATGATAACAACTATGAGTCTGCCCTGTTGGGATGTGAATTGACACATTGAACCATTTTGCTAGGCAGAATGATGGACTAACGGCATTGAGATCTGCTAGTGTCTCTTTACTATCTTTAAAATATTTTGAGACATACCGTCCTTCAACTAGTGAGACTTGATCACCACGCTGATTTTCTCTCATTCCATCTCCGGATCAATTACTGCTCTAGAAATTCTAGTTGGATTTTGATATACTGTTTTGAAAAATTTACTTTGCTTTTCTGTTAAGGGTTTTCTATCTATTGGCAGATCTAATTCTTCTTCTAACATTCTGCCAAACCAAATAACTTCTCCTTCGGCATCTGTTGTTGTTAGTTTGCTAACTTCGTCATCCCATAAATTATTTAAATAGGTAAAGTCTCTTACTTGAACATAGTTCCAATCGGTACACATCGTCTTGTATAAACCTTGTCTAGCGCCCAAGATCGCCCACATTCCATTCTCAACATCATTACCCACCATAAGCCAAATAAACAGCCTGTGGAGGTTTTTCCAGTGGTTATTTTTAAAGTCCTCAAGAGATGGTTTTACGCCTTGGTCCAACGCCATCTTTACGCCTTCACGAAAGCCAGCTCTCCATGCTTGTTGCGGAGTTGCGTTATTGTAAATGTCTGAGAAGCAAGAGTTCATTTGAATGTATTCTACATCCCAACAGAAATCCACCTGTGCGTGTGGATTGTCTGGATCTGCATTTTCGTGTGTTCGCATATTTAAGACAAACTCTTTGGGCCAGCATTTTACACCGCCATTGCCATACATAAGTCCATTTATAACATTATGTCCGCACCAACTAATGACTTTATCTTCTAGCTCATAATGATCACCAAAATTAATCTCTTGGGTTAGAAAATGTTCACGAATTCGGTTGTCACCATCAATAGTTACAAACCTATCTGTCTCAGATATATCAGCACAGGCTTTATGTGCTGCATCTGATCCTTCTACTCCATGAACTCTTTTAGCCCACGGAATCTTCTTACATAAATCAGCATAATTTTGCTCTGCATTTGGTTCATCATAACTGAGGTAAATTATATCATAATCTAATACCTTAAACGTCTTCTCCATAATCTATTACTCTTTGATATGTATAAGTGTCAAATCTTCTTACGGTAAAAATACTTATAGGAAAAAATGGATCATATTCCCATTTATCCTTAAAATGCAAAATATAATGATGCTCATTTACTAACTTTTCTAAATCTACTTTTAATATACGATATAATATATTGGGGTTATTGAATTGCGTAACTGAAAAATGCAAAACTAGTTTTAAACTAGCAAATTCTGATCTAAGTTTTCCAGCCGCATCCTTGCTAATATAAACTTTCCAACAAGTCTTGTCTATATCTTGTAATAACCTAATATCAGCGTCGAAATGTTTATAAACTTGTGGAACTTTGTATACAATTTCTTGAATATTTAATTCATCTACTGGTGTTATTTCTATTCTTTTTATTTTATAGCTAAATGCAGTTCTATCATACATTACTTTAAAATTTGCGTAATCCTCATTTCCTAGTAATATATCTTCAACCTCAGCTACATCTACTGTAATATGTTTCCACTCACAATCAAAATCTAAATCTTCAGTCGGTTCATTATTTGTAATTGCTAGAATATTTCCTTCTCGAACGTTAAAACAAACATAACTCATACAGCATCACCTTTTTTAAATGGTAGAATACCAACTATTACCTCTTCGTAAAGTTTACTAGGAAAATATTTCTTTTCATATATGTCACATATATCCTCAGATAAAAAATCAGAATCAACATAATGAAAAACTCCTCTTTGGCGATGATTACCTATAATCAAATCTAATTCATCTGTTAAATAAACTCCAACGTGTTTTAACCACGTAGATCGAATATTTGGCCAGCCTTGTAATCGTTCTTTCATATGAACAAAATTTATAAGATTAGTTTTATTATTAGTTACTGTTTGATCTAATTCTAAAATTTTAATTGCGATTGCTGTAGATACATCCATACTTGGCGCAGGCGGATAATAATCTTTGCAATACTGTCCATAGAACAATTCCCAGTTATTTGATATAAGCTCTAACCATTTAAAAAATTCATAAGCTAAATCATCTTTTCTAAAATAATGTATTCCAGTATATACACTTGGTAAATTATTTTCTACAAATGCTTTACGATAATAATGTCCAGTAACTAATTCACCTCGGTATGTATAAACTCTAGATGGAAAAAATAATTCATACTTACTAAAAAAATCCCACCAATCATCAATATTTTGTGTTACCAAAGTATCAGCATCTAATACAATTGTCTCATCATATGGTGAAGCATGATAAGTCTTCCATCGATTCAAAACTTGATATCGTGTATTATCATGCTCATGCCAAGGTATTGGTACTACATCATCAAATACTTGTTTCTGTTGATCAGTTAATTCATCACAAGTAACAACTGTTACTGGATATGAGTTTTCTTTTTCTTTTATACTAATGGCGCAAATATAAGCCTGATTTACATACTCTAATCCACTAGCATATATTACAAATCCTTTAGACATGAAACACCTTATCAATATATCGTTCTAAACTAAACTTGTTCATAACATGAATGTTTTCATTACGCCATTGGCATATTGTATACTCTCCTGGATAGTCTTCTTTCTCTAATAAAAAATTTATACGATCTTTATTAGCATCCCATAAAATATCTTTATCTGTTGTAAAAAATAACTTACCTGGCATTGGCATTGAAAATGTTCCTTCTTCGTATCCATTCATAATATGAATCGCTATACTAAACGCAAAATCATTGCGATATAAAGCTGATGGTATTTGGAAGATGGCTCTATAATGATACCAATTATCTTGTATATGCTTTAATAACTCAAAAAAGATTTCATTTTCTTTAGATCTTCTAAAAAATATAACTGTTGCCCAATAAAACTTTATACTAGGCCGACTAATATACTTAAACTCTATTGGATCTCTAAACCCTGCTAAGTCATAAGACTTATCATAAATAAGAAAATTATGATCTTGTTCAAAACAATGTTTATAATCGTCATTCATAATAAACATATCACTGTCTATTAAAAGAGTTTCGTCATATGGTGTGGCGTCATATGCCGAAGTCCTAGCTTCATTTTTAAATGGCAATGATCTATGTGACAAAACACCATCATAATATCGTCTAACATTTTCCCAAGTATAATGCGGGTCTGTTCTAGCCATAACATTTTTACCTGGTAATGATTCTTTATCTTCCCATACAATTGGAATAACTCTATCAAATATATCCATATAGCCATTTGCTGCTACCCAATCTGGGCTATCAGTAACAACTGAAGTAGGAATATTTAAATAATGATCTAGTCGTTGTGCTAAAAATGCCGCTTGTTTTAAATAATCAACATTTGCGTTATTTCTTGCTATAACAAGCGCCCCTCGACTTTTCATAGTTTTACCATTTTTTCTATTGATCTATTGTTTATAAGATGATCATATTTGCTCATATAAGAATTACTAGCTTCAACATATACACTTAAAATTGTATCATAGAACTTTTGTAAGTCTTCAATCTCAACAGGCCTGCCATTATCATCTATTAATACTACAGATTCCTGTTCTTCCATTAGCATAATCTTGACGAAACAAATTAACTGCTGATTTACAGAAAATTGTGCTCCTTTATGATAATGTAAAATATCTTGATAGTATGTTTCTTGAAAAATTCTTTTTTGATTATTTAGAGTAACCATAAAATTGGAAAACTCTAATGCTTTTTCTAACCGTTCATCCATACGTGACTCCTTTTATGTATATATTATATTTGATGAACGGTAATATAAAAAGTGGTTATGATACTGAAGGGCGAGCTAATGAAACTGAAGAAGATCCTGTTGGATAATAAATTGATACTGACGAACTTATTGTGCCTAATACTGTTTCGTCATATGCAGATCTCCAATATGGATTTCCAGATCGTCTTCCAACATCGGCATCTACAAAATTTTGCACAAACCTTATACTATTTGAATTTGGGTAGCTCACTGCCATATTTGCGTAATTATCATTATATGCAGAACTAGAAGTGCCACCGCCATAACTAGCAAGAGTTCCTGTTCCTGATCCATTATTCCAATTGGAGTAAGCATAAGTATAACCATTAAATCTTGAACATATATTCACCCAATCACGAGTCTTTGATTGACCTCCTGAATATGACAATCCAATGGAAAATCTTATATACCCGCCTGCATTGAAGAACCATCGCCTATGATTTGAGTTTGAAAAAGTTACAGTATGTGTAAGACTTCTAGAATCATTCCATCCAGAGCCTATTGATTTTCCTGATAATCCTGTAACTAACGTCATTTGTGTTGGATTAGCTGTTAACCTATTAGACTCACAAGAATTGATTGCTGCTATATAAGCATTATGCGTCTTTTGGTAATCACTATCTCCTGAACTTCCTGCTCTATATACATCAGAACCTCCTGTTGGCACTTGTAAGCTAAAAGTTGATCCCGTTTGATGTAACCAACATTTATAAATGTCTGCTCTTAGTTGCGACATTTGTGATGCTGATACATGCCCACCGCTTGCTCCTGCAGCAACTGTAGAACTGGAAGTTCCTTGTCCATAACCATAGTTACCTGAACCAGTTCCTAAAATTGATACAATTTTATTCCTTAACTCATTGTAATGTGTTGCTGATAAAGTTTGGCTAGTGTTTCTACTTGATATTGGCATATTAGTCTCTTAAATAGAAGTTCCTTGTCTAGATGTTGTGTTTGGTACTGTAAGCGTTACACCAGTATAACTATTTGCTGTTGCTCTTGGATCAACATAAGTCATAGACGGGTAATATATTGATAACGTGCTCTTGGTTGTTCCTGTAACATTTTCATCTATTAACGCACCGTACGGTGGTGGTCCTGAGTTAGCTGGTCTGTCACCAGTATCAACATCATTAAAAACAATTTTAAATAATAATGTGCTTGCTGAAGGGGCACTAGAATATATCTTATAATAATTTTCAGCATATACAGCAGAAGCATTTGGATTTTTTAACAATAATACAGATGGCGCCGAAGTTGATGATATATAATCATCATAACCAAATTTAGTTACTCCTGCTGACGATAATAATTCCTGCCATACATATGGTTTAGATGTCGACAGGAAAGATCCAACATGCTGTGATTGGAGTCTAATTTCTCCGCCACTATTGAAAAAATATCTTTTATGGTTAGAATCTATAAAAGTTACAACTACTTCATGCACTCTATATGAATTCCAATTAGAAAATGACATTGATGCTTTATCATTTACTAAATTCATAGAGCCTGGGGTAGCTGATAATCGTTCAATATCAATTTTATTTACTACCCAAGTATAATCATTATAAGTTTTATTGACTGCTTCTGATATTATTGCTGAGGTAGTCCCTGCACCAGCTGTGATAGTATCTGTTGAGGCTACTGATAACAATGGAAATGCGTCAGATGTTTGATGAAACCAGCAAGTCATTATATCTTGTCGCAAATTATTCATTTGCTCTACAGTTACTAAATCATTAACTGCTGATACTTGCGAACTTTTTATAGTTTGTCCGTAACCATAATCTGCACCGTGAATACCTCCACCTTGTCCAAGTATAGCAGCAACTTTGGTTTGAAGCCTATTATAGTCTTCGGCATAGATGGTAGCACCACTAGCTTTATAGTTAATTGGCATTTTTAGTCCTTTTGCTTTATTTATACTACTATTTCTACTAACCTTACATCTTCTGAACTATTATCTTCTAAACTTCTACCAATAATAGAATAAAAATCTGGTTTGACTGATCCAGTATCTTGAAAACTGAATGCTTTGCCAACTCCTGGACGATCAGATGTAATAATAAAATCTCCTTTTTTCACTGGACCAACTACTTTACAAGGAACTCTACCACGCAGTGCTACAGCAACACCATCAATGTCATCGTTCATCAAATGTGCCGGATTAGTTGATACAACTCCAATAACATTGTTGTCATTTTTTCGAGTACTCATTGTTACTTCTTTTGACCCACCATATACTAATACAGTGCCTGGCTCATAATCTTGATCTGCTTCATATTTCTCTGCCAAGTCAGCAAACCTAGCTGAGGTTGCTATGCCATGGAAAATATTTGCTACTAAATCTCCTGTCGCATTTCTTGCTGCGATTGTATTAGCTTGTGCTGTAGCCGATGCTGAATGATATGTTGCTCCAACTGCTAATTTAGATGCAGTGTCAGCATTTCCTTTAAAGGATGTAGCAAACATATTTTGAAATGGAAATGATATACTTCCAACATCTACTGATCTTCCTACCGCAGAAGCAAACGAAGCACTCAATGAGCCTGGACTAAACAATACTTCATATCCTGGAAGAATTGCATTATCAACTAGTCTAACTGGCATTCTCAAGTTACCACTTACATCTCTAACTTGAAAATACATATTTGTGCCTTGCTCATTAGCAATAAGTGCTTGATCTCCGTTAATAATTTTCAATCGTAAATCATTACTATCACCAATAGCAACACCTTCATCGCCAAAGCCTACCATATTTGGGAAAGTAGCCCCTGTCTTTTGTACAAACTGATCTGGAGTGTAGCCGCCTAATCTATCTGCGTTTGTAGCAGTTCCCCACCATCTATGATGTGTAGATGTTTGTCCTGCTGTTGAGTGAACTGTATTTTTTAATGTAAGTCCTGAGTGAATTACATCAAAAGCTGGATATTTTGGTGCATCCTCAGGCCCAATAGTAAAATCAACACCACTAATAATGTGAATTACTTCATCATCTACTACAGAGCAAATAACTGGACGAGAAACACCTGCCGTATCTCGGATAGAACGGCTTTGGAATCTTGTAATACTATCACCAACCCCTTGTGGTCCTACTAAAATGTATTCATCACCATTCCAACAGTAGAGTTGATCATTTTTATCATCCCACCAAAAATCACCTTCTGATAAACCAGCCGGGGGGACTTCAGATACTTCAGAACCTCCTGCTAAACGCCACTTACTGCCATCCCAAAATTTCAACTTTAGGTTAGCTGCATCAAACCAAAGTTGTCCTTGTAAGGCTTTAGGTGGCTCATTATTTCCAGCAAAGTTCTCAAGCAAGAATACAAAGTTTTCATTTTGTATCTCGCCATAACCTGCATAATTTTTACCTACCAGCTTCAAATCAGTAGTTTGATCAATAGTTCCATCTTCAACTACTGTAAGTTGAGCGGTATTATATGTATTAATAATATACGCCATTCTGTGTTACCCCTAACTATTATATTGTATTTACCCTAAATTAGATAACTAACTGTTCCACTTCAGGATTAATCCAGTTAAACCCATCACTTTCAAATTTATAAATAAACCGTTCAACCTCAAAACTAATATCCGCACTAACGCCATCGCTTGTACTATTAGCCGCAATGTCTTCAATAACATTAACCGTTCCAGTATTATCAAAGTTTCTTACTGTTACTTTGGATAACTGTATTGTGGTATCATTACCATAACCAATTGTTACAGGAATTGTAGCTGATATCTCTTTGATAGATGTTGCTAATACCTTTAGTACTGTTCCTGGTAATACTAATGTAGCTGATCTCATCTGCTCTGCTATTATTCTCACATTCTCAATTGTGCCAGCATTATACGGTGCTGTTCGAGGATCGTTACCTACCATCAAACCATTAATGTCAAATGCTAATACAACACCTTGGCTTGCTATGGTTTCTTCTACAAACTGTTTATGGGCAGCATCCTTGTTATTAATTGGATCTCCAAGATCCACTATCTTCTGTGATGTTACGCTAATATCACCTTTTGAATCTATTGTAAGCCCATATACACCACTTCCTACAGTTTCTATTTTGTTTTCATTTATAAAAACATTATCAACTGTCAAATCAGTCAATGTTCCCAGTTGAGTCATACCTGGTGCTACTGTTACGGATGGTGCTAAAGAAGTAGCTGATAAAATTGGTACACCGTCTATCATAAAAGACGGATCAGTAATACTAGGTCCAGCTACAAGATTTATATGTTGATTAGACTCCCATGTTTTATATGTAACATCCCATACAAAATGTTTATCACCATCAAGACTTTTTAGAATAAATCCGCCTTCATCTACAAAAGCATCATTTACTATGTTGCCATCAGAATCAATAGCTAACTCAATATTCTTATCTTGTATATATAAATTTTCAGTATTGACATATACTGTTGTACCTGCTACATCTAAGTCACCTTGGATGCTAACATTTCCAGCAAAGTGTTGGTCTCCTGCTAAAAATGCATCTCCCCAAAACTCTAATTTTGGGCGAGCACTTAATAAGCTAAAATCATATCGATTAGTTAAAGGCTGATATGTAATAGGCAAATCAGCAAACATTGTTATCTTATAGTCTGAGGCATCAACCCTAAATGCCTCAATATTACTATTTTTGAATTGAGCATTTTTTACTCTTAAGCTATAATTCGCATCAACTTCTAAATTATCTGTATAAACAGTATTACCAAATATTTTTGTTTGTATATAAGGCCTATCACCTACACCAATAATCAATCCTTGAGAGTTCTTAATTGATATATAACCTGTTGTAATAGCATCTCCGTCTGTTGGCAAAAAATGCTTAGACTCTTTTCTATTACCGTAATCATCAAGTAACGCCTTGGTTTGATCCGAAGTTCCCCGCCACCAAAACCCATCAACACCAGATTCTGCTTCCTTGTCCACAATATTGAAACCTTTTTTGAGTCTCTGTCGTGGTGGTTTAAAAGTATCTTCTGGGTCTGGATCTAAAGTAGGAATAATGTGAGTATATGGTATCCAAAATTCCTCTGTTGCTAATATTCCAGCCAACTTACCACCTATAAACATTTTCATAATGGTATGTGCTGTATTATTAATATCTATTTGTGTATCAGCTTCAAAACCTGTACGCCCTTGTCCTACATCATAAGTAGGACCAACTAATGTCAAATCTACACCATCATATAGGTATAATCTGTTATTAGCATTATCAATCCAAATATCACCTGCTACTAAATTTGTAGGTTGAGAACTATTGACTATAGTTCCTGTTGCTGATCGAAAATAAGTTCCATTAAAAATCTTTAGTCTTTGATCTTGTTTATCATACCATAACTGTCCAGTCAGAGGATTGGGTGGTTGCGATGTAGAAGCAAAATTTTCAAGTAGTTTGATAAAGTTTTCATTGAGCCATTCACCAAACCCTTTATAATTTTTACCAATTAGCGTAAGATCCGTTACAGACTTATCAATGACGCCATCCGTCAAATCAATTAGTAACTCGCCATCAGTTCTATTAATTCTATAACTCATTTATTCATCCTGCATATATAATATAATTCAATGTCAAAAACGGATTCATTTTATTAATTGGTTGCCCTAAAGATCCTGATGTTTTTATACCTTGTGTATTTTTCATACCAACTCCATCTAGTGATCCAGATGTTTGTGTATAAAAGTGATAATCATCTATTTCAGAATCAGCAATATTGTATTGTTTTTGTGCTAGAGCATAATACTGCATATTATTATGGAACAATGTATGCTTGTGATCTGGTAAGTTTTCTTCTAAAATATCTACTTCATCATCACCACCATGCGCTCCCAATACCTCAGCAGCAGATTCTCCTACAACTTCAACATACGGAGCAATTCCTCCCATGTTATGCATTCCTAAAGGAAATCGTCCTCTCAAATCTGGCAAAGTAAACATTCCATCTGTAGTTGCTACACCGCCTTGATATAAAAATCCAATAGTCTCAAATAGCTCTACATAATCTGATCTTAATACTTTTCTACCATCACATAACAGCCATCCTGGAGGTGATTCTTCGCCAGCATAAGGAACAATACTACCAACCGGCATAATTGGAACTGCACTAAGCAATTTTTGAACTGTCACCTTTTTAACACCAATGTCAGTTCTAATTCTATTAACTAAAAGCTCATCATCTCTTTGTATTTCTTCTACTGGTTCTTTCGATGATATAAAACCGTTGCTAAGTCGTGTAACAAAAGGAACTAATCCGCCTTTACCTAAAAATATAACTTCATCTTCAAGTTCTACATCACCTGCGAATGAGAATGTACTTGCTGCTGCCAATTGATTTGCTGATCCTGCTCTACCTGATACTGATCCATTTACAGTACCTGTCAAATCTCCATAAATGTTTTGAGCATGTATCTCACCATACTTTAGATCCTTAGTTCCAATGTATGACATATCATTTGCTTTGTCAATAATTTGTGAGGCGTCTTTATCTGGTATTACTCTTCGTGTTTCAATCTCACCATCATTATAACTCGCACCTAAAAATCCAACTTTAAGTTTTTCACCAATAGTAATACTTTTTGCAACACCAATACCACCAGCAGTTACAATAGATCCGTTACTGATTAAGGTACTATCTTTAGTGCTGTCAATAACTAAATTTCCTTGTGTTGCATCTTCTACTGGTATGGATATTCTTACATCGCCTGCTACATCTAAGGTAGTAGATGGATTTCTATTATTAATACCAACTCTAATTACTTGTGTAAATGTTACTGGTGACTCTGCTGATGTAGCTCTAACAGCAAACAAATCAGAGGAATCGCCTCGTACTCTAATATCAACACCAGCACCTGCTACCTTACTTTTTACAACACCTACTTGTCCATCAACGCCTACATTAAGAGCAGCATTTAGTCCATAATTAATTCCTGTATCATGTTGTACATTCAAATAAAATGAAGTTGAGCTAATCTCATCCTTACGCATAAAATTACCAGCAGGAACTGATTGATTATTTACAATAAGGTTTTCAGCTTTTTCAGATACACCAAAATACTTTAGTGGTTTCTGCCCTGTCTCATATCTTGTGCTCATATTCATACCAGGGTATAATGTAACAAAGCCTGGTATTTTTACTTTAGGAGTAAACTCATATGTAGATATAATCATTGAAGGCATAGCATTGATATCTATTTGTAAAATATTGTATATATTATCATCAATACCAACAACTGCTTTTGGTGTTGATCCTGTTACAACACCACCTTGAAATTGCGGCCCAATCAATACCCACTCAGCGCCTTTTTCTTCACCTGTAAACATCATTAGTTGTAAATTGTTTCTATCAATCCACAAATCGCCTTCTCTAGGATTTGTAGGAGTTTCTAATGATTTGTTAACACCATTTACAGTTACCCAGTCAGTTCCATTATAAACTCTTAGCTCTCCTGCGTCATCACCTGAGTCATACCACAATTGTCCTTGGACTGGAACGGATGGCTCTGTAGAAGCAGCAAAGTTTTCTAATAAATGCAAAAAGTTTTCAGCAATTACTGTACCGTAAGCAGTGGCGTTACGCCCTGGTAATTTTAATGAGGTTTCTTGATTGATAGTTCCATCCTCAACAACTATACCTAGCTTGTTTACATAATCTGTAAATAAAATCTGATATGGCATATTACTCTCCTATCAATCCTGAGAGGCTTTGGACTCTCACTGTATAATCAATTTGGATAAGTCTGTTGAGGCTTTTTTGAACCGGGTGGAATAATACATGAGTAATAAGTAATCCTTGTCCATCTGGGTTCCAACTTCGTAATCCTAACTCATCAAATACAAATAAGTTATTATTATCTGATGCTGTATCAAACGCATCTTGCCCTGCAGGCTCGCCGTAATCTAACAAACAAGTCGTAAGCACATCTGTATAATTTGTACCACTAACATGTCTTACTTCAGTTTTATTTCTATACGGATCTGAATTATTGATACTTCGATCATCTACTACCTTTGAGTAAGTTTCGTTGTAAAGAGACGCATTAACTCCTGTAGAATTTGGAGTAAGGTATGTAATAATTCCTGTTGGATCAACGCTTGTTCCTCCATTACCAAAACTCATAGAATATATAAATCCTGCGCCAGCATTACTTAAACTTTGAGCAAGTGCTATACTCATATTCTCATAATGAATAGCATTTCTTTTATCTATAAATACTTGCTCTGTTTCTGGATCATAAATTTTGATATATCCTTCAACTAATATCCCACTATTGTCTTTCATATTATATCCCGTTATTTTATTTATCTAGGCAGATCCACCTGTGCTGACTTGATCATTCTAGCAATTAGTGTTTCACTTTCACCTAGTGCTTTACCTTCTTCTGTCCAAGGAGCGCCCAGTTTTCTTATTATATGAATATGTTGATTTTTCTCAGGAGTATGTAACAATATTAATTTATTGCCTTCTACTGTAAATTCTGGGGGTAATGTTACATCACCTTCAGGAGAATCTTGTGCTACCAACTGTCCATCTTTGGCATATTGCTTGCGTAAATCACTATTAAGTTGGTATGACTCTAAAAATGTTTTACGCATTCGCACACCAGCTACATATACTTCAAACTCATTTACACTTTCAGGAATATAATCTAATTCATATTCATTAGATATTCCATCTGCTATATATGTTAGGGTTTTTGTCTCGTCTTTATAAGGCAGCATCATTGTCACCGAGCCATTATAAATCTCAGTTCCAGCTGAAACAACAGCATTGACTCCTGTTCCTAATGTTCCTCGACGCAACTGCTGTAACCTATTATTTACTTTTTCAAAGTATTCAACCCTCTCTTTATTGATAAACACTACACCTGGATTTTTTGCTCCTTTGCCTGGATCTGGTAAATGCGTTCCATCTACTAACTCTACTGTTTTATCATTCCAATGCAAATCTTGTGCTAGTTCAATATTTTTTGTACCATCTATAATCATATAATGAGTTCTATTAAGAACATCCTTAAACTGTCTCCATCCAAGTTTTCCTGACTGAGGACGATTACTAAAGTGTATTGTCTGCACGTTGTCACCTACCATCAAGTTTGTTGCTAGTTTAATATATTTTTTATCATTTGTCAAGCGATAATCTACACTCGGTGATAATAGCTTACCATTTACTGCTACCCAAACATAATATACTTCAATAGCAGGTTTGTTTAGAGGAATAAATCCATTCTGCATCAATCTAAACTCATACCAATCTTTTGAACTAGCGTCATGTATAATCTCAGCTCCTATTTTCTCAATCCTCATAAAATCGTTCTCTTTGAGGAACGTTCCAATGTCTGGTAGATGAATTACATTAGTACCATCGCCTTCTATTGGTTTGATTTTTGCAAATGGGTTTGTTACTGGTTCATCTGTTCCATAGTTTATGTCATCAATACGAATATCGTTTAGTGTGACGCTATATAAGGACCCATACTCCAACTCAAAATCTAAAGTAATGTCTGAGGTGGGGTGCGGAACAATAAACACTGCCGAGCTTTCTATGTAGCCTTGTCGTAATGCTGTCCGTTCCTCAATATCATAGGACTGCCAATCAATACCTTGGCTATCATGATTGCTAAACTGATACACCATAATTTCATCACCTGCATTATGCGGCTTATTGACATAAAGTATACCTGGTGTTTTTACAAATTCACCTTGTAAATCAAAATAACCATATCTGTAATCACCGCCTGAACTTACTGCATTTTTTGGATGATTCTCTTGTCCTGTTACATATACTTTCATAATATCGCCTGGCTTACCTACCCCACGCTGTAACTGTATTAGACTTCCTGCTTGTTGATCTGGGTGTAGCAACGGATCAATTTCTTCCAATGAACTATATCTCCATTCCTTAATACGTTCTAATTCGTGATCATTTAGGAATACTCTCATTTGTTTTACATCAACTGAAGATAATGGAACTTGATATAGCTTCAACTTATATTCTCTTACCTCTGTTAGCGTAATAGTTTCAACATAACCTGGATTTAGTAATTCACCATTTAGCAATACCATTGTGTACCATTCTGTTGGCTCTTGCTGCTCTGGTATTTGCGATAATTGATATTCTATTGAAGATCCATCTGCTGTAAAGGTATCTACAGTTACTGTACTATATTTTCCTTCGTCGCCTTTAAATATTGCGTATCGTATAATAGATCCTGCTGCAGGCGGTATAGCAAATTGTATAACTACATTATCTGGAGTTGGATAAGATGAATCATCTGATTTTACTAGAGTATAATCTTGATTCTCAGCATTTACAGACACTTGACTTGATAAATCTTCACTCCACCTAACATTGATGTAATAATCTACTGATACTCCATCTGCTATAATAGTATCAACATCTAATATGTCAGTGCCACTATAATCTAATGTAATAAGACTTACTTTTCTACCTGCTCTAGGCTTTCTCACAAACTCAATGGTTTGATCTGCTGAGTTTATTTTATAATCTGTCTTTACTTTTTTGAGCTTCCCATCTATTTTTACCATTAGTGAATGCTCTGTTAGTGGAGATACACCTATTGGGTAAATTTTATTTGTTCCATCTGTAACAAAATTGCGACTGGTGATTGTGCTGACACCTGGTGTAGGACGTTCAAACACTGTAATGTCTAGTGTATCAACTAAGTGTCCTGGCACTTGTTCCTCTGGTCCTTTGCTAGTCATTGGTGTAACAAAATTGTCACCATCTACTACAATCTCATCTGCTGTAATACCTTTAGCATTAGCATATGTCAAACTACCACCAGATAGCATAGTATCGTAATCAAACTCGCTTGGTAGGAAGCTACCATCAGATGACGGCTTGCGTAACACAAATATATCATCTACTTCTGGATCAATACCAAGTTCTCTTAATAAAATTTTAGTATTTGTCCCGTCACCTGTAATAGTTTTTACTTTGGCGTTTGGATTTGTCTCATTGCCAGTTCCATATTGTTCATCGTCAATTCTTATGCCGTTGTAATAAACATTATATAGCTCACCATTTTCCAATGGTTGTTGAGCTTCAAAAGCAATCTCTTTTAGCAATCCATCTTTGATAAGTTCAGCAATTTCATTTACTGTTAGCTCACCAAACCTAGGTATTAAATAATTATCTATGGTGCTCAACGCATCTGGATCTGTTAATGTTCCTAGAGCATATTTTTGCACATCCTCACCATGAATCAAATCAGCCATTTCAAACTGACTGCCTTTGTTGTAAATATTGATAAAACTTGGACTAGCCATAGCAGGAAGATTCAGAGGATCTTTAGCAAAATTTATATCTCTACCAATAAGTCCCCAATTGATCCAAAGTTTATAACCTAGCTGAGCAAAAGGTAGTATATGCGGAATAACTTTGAAAGACTGATCTGTAAATGTCAAATCATATGAATCCCAAGATGTATCATACCATTTCTCAGTATCCCATCCAACTTTATTTCCGAAGTCAAATGCTTTTACCTCAACTCCGCCATAATCAACTCCGTCCATTAGCTGTGACAAGTCTTTTCCAAACTGTCCAATCTCTGGCTCGTAGTATAAATTAATTCTATCTGCTGCAGAAAGTAATTCTGCGTCTTTAATATATTCTATTCTTATTTTTGAATACTTTGGAGCAGGTTCTGCGAATATAATTTGTCCATGATGTCTATCATAGCTTTTAGAAGTATCTAATATATTTTTGTATGTAAATTCACTTGTAAGCAAAGCAACATCATCTACATAAACTTTAGTAAACCCTCTACGCAAATTCATGGGCCAAGTCAAGTCAAACACATATTGTGACCCTGAGGATATAACATTATCAGTTTCTTCTAAATCTGTAATGAAATATTTTCCTGTAATTCTATCAAACTTAATATCTGTTTTGAGGCTTCTCGGCAATGCTCTACCAATCTTTACACTCAATATCACAGGGCGCCCGCCTTCTTCAAGCGATCCGTTAATAGTAATCTTTGGTAGTGAATAATAACCTCTACCTTCATCTATAATTTCTGCTAATCTTACTATTCCGTTAGACCCTAAATGAGTCCTAATCTTAGCACCGCTACCACCGCCTCCAGTTAGCACTACCTGCGGAGGACTTTGATAACCATAGCCTGGATCTACAATACGAACTTCTGTCAATACATATGAACTATTATCATACCAATTTTTATTTGGGTAGGTATTGACAAATTGTGCTCCTAATAAATGATCATCCCATATTTTTATTGCGTGTGGAACAATCTTCTCTTGCTCAGGACTATAATATGGAGGTAAGTCAAAGTCTGTAATTCTACTAACAGTAGAGTCAGTCTTTTCGTATGAAGATATATATTCTCTAATTTTTGCTTTGAATGCTTTTACTTCACTAATATAATCTTGATAACTAGCCAAGTTATCATTATTGAATGTAATATCTTCTCTCAATGTTCCAACATTATGCTTGGCTCTAATAAATGATGTCTTGAATAACCAATCTACATTAGCTCCTTCTGTTAGCACATAACGAATGGCAGCAAAAAATAACTTATTGTATTCCACCGCCAAATCATCTATAAAAATATCTTCTTTTATTGCTTGTGCTATATAACGAATCTCTGTGCTTGGTAGTCCATCATAAAAATTAGTATCAAAGTTTATAATATCAAAATTTACAAGCCCTGCAAACGGATCATATAATGATGACTTAAATTCTATGGTTCCTTTTTCACGTCCAATAGTTTCATAATTTACAGTATAATCTACATTTGATTGATTATCTATTTTTTTCAATAACAACCAACCACCTGATCCAATATGATTAATTTTTACAAGATCACCTATTGAATCATCAACGCTTGGTAATTCGTATGAGTATTGCACAATATGTTTTACTGCCGATACTTCACTAAATCCTTTTTTATACCAATCTATATAATCCCAATACAATCTAACATCATACCCTTGGCTTTGTATTCTACGCCATGAATCTGCATTATGCTCTCGCTCATACAATGCCCATTTACCTTCTATAGTCTCATCATTTCGAACTAATGCCGTAAATCGTCTTAATTCTATTTCAGCACCATCATGATAATTTTTACCACCGTCAAGAACATGAGCACGGATTAGTGATCCAACAGAATTTAAATCAAATTCAATTATAGCATCTTGTCCTCTACTTTTAATATGATATGATGGAGACACAAAATAACCTCTACCAGGATTTGTTATAAGAACTGAATCAATTCTTCCATCTACAACATCTAATATTACTTTTGCTTCCTCAAGTCTTGATGTTCCATATTGATCCAAATCTGCTCGCAAATCAACTTCGATATCATACAAGTTCGATGTTTTTAGCGGCGGCTTATCATACTCATGCAGTCTAGTTAGCGATTTATTATCTACTATAAGATGTTGTCTGAGAACATAGTTTAGCCTTTCAACATATTGCTTTAGTGCCTCAATACGATTTACAAACCATCCTTGTCTTGGTTCATTTAGTGTTCCATAACGATACTTTGGGTCCAGTGATGGATTAGGTACAGTTCTACCAAACTTATCATAACCTACTAAACTATCAACCCATTTCATTTCAATGTCTCGACGCGGAACACTAATAGCAAGATTTTCAGACAAAATTTGATACTCATTATGAATGTTAATATCTTGATCTTCAATGTTCCAATATTGGAAACTAATAGCTACATTTTGATCTTCTAAATATTGTGTTGAATTATATATAGAAAAACTTGAATCAGATACCATAGCCACAAATGGATATCCAAACTTAGCAGGATCCTCCATCAGTTGAGAAACATTATATGAATGCATAGTCCTGCCTTCAACATTAGGTATTACTTTTTTATCTTTTACCCAAAAGTAATATTTCTTTGTAAAAATTTGTGCAACTGAATCATACTCTTGTAATTCAACATATATTTGATCACCGTATCTAGATCTCCCTGATATACCTAATGCTAAACCTTCTAATGTGTCAGCTAAAAGATCCCATGCAGATGGAAGTATGTCAGATTCAACCCATTCATAAATATCAATAGAGTTAGAATCAAAAGTTTTACTCCAATAATTTGTGCTATAAGTAACATCTTCTTGATAAGGATGATAATACTTTGCATTATTTAGATCCCACCATAATTTTCCAACTTGTTGTTTGCCCCAGCTATTTTCTTTATTATAAATAGCCCGAAGATCTTGATTAAATATTTCATTGTATCTAGCAGGATCATAATACAATTTATAACTCAAATTCTCATCTGCTAATCCTGGAATTTTTCCTTGTAAAGGATCAACATAATCTAAATATTTTATAATTTTGTTTTCTTTTATATTATAAAGAATTACTCTCTTTATTTTATCAACATCTACAGTTGGTTTTGGTTCTCGCAATGTGTGATAATAATCTGATGTTTTATGATAATTTACAATAATTCCTTCGGAAGTTTCACTTCTAGAAATTTCTGGCAATCCCACATATAGATGATCATTATTATAAATTACATATTCACCAAAACCATAAGCTAATTCATTAAGCAAATCATATCCTACAGATTCACCATAAATATATTTGTCCAAGTAGTTTTGGTACATATGGACAACACCAACATTTTTCTTTACAAATCTAAAACTTGTAAAACCTAAATCAAATGTTGTTACTCCACTATCAATGATAGTAGGTACTTCATCTTCTCCATTTTTAGCACCAATAGATAAAAAGTTTTGTGACACATCTACTGTTGTCCCAAACATTTCTAATGCTTCGTTATTTGGGCATTCAATTTCTTGTGTAAGTTCAAACGATCCGTTTATCATTTTATAAATGTAAACTCTTCCTTGATCATGATCCACAGTATCATCAAATGGCGCTCCAACTACTAGCACACTGCCATCTTCATTTAGAGATATACTTTCTCCAAATCCTGCATCTTTAGTTGGTGCGTAAATATTTTCAGCCCATAGATATCGTCCTTCATAATTTCTGTAAATAGCAATAACATTTGGTTCTAGTGCATATTTGATATATGCGGCTATAACTTCACCATCCATAGATACATCATACACTGTACCAAAATCATATAGTGTATCTCTATCTAACTTTACACCTAATGGACCAGTTATATTATAAGGCAAATCATTTGGTATATATCCTACATAATCAATATATTCATCATCTTGTATCTCTGTCCACCTATCTATATCAAATGGTAAGGCAATAATATTTGTTTTTGCACTATAAAGTTTATCACCCAAATAAACAATATCTCTAACTTTATAAGATTGTGTTTCGTCAAACTCTCCTCTAAATCTTTTATCTTTTGAATAATCCCAATTATAAAAGACTCTATCATCTTCCCCTTGTTTTAGGAAGTATAGTTTTCCTGGGTTATCATAACTCTCATCAGCGCCTTTAGCTAAAACATATGCATGATAAAACTCATTCCCAACATCACGAAGTTTTACATTATAACCAAAATACTGATCACTCTCACGATTTGGTGCTACAAGCATTTTATCTAAAACAAAATTGTTACCAAATCTTTGGTAGACATAAACCATACCTTCGTTTGTTTTATCTGACGGATAACCTATTGAAGTAGCTTGAATATTGAATACTTCTCGCCAAACTGAGCTGCTATTTGTAGGCTCATTTGACATATTAAACATTCCTTCTACTTCTCTGTTCCAATAGAACCAATATTCATATCCTACTAGTTCTTCTTTTTGTAAGCCTGTATCTTCATCTATAATAATAGGTAGATTTGTTGGATCTCTAAAAATAATCATCTTTCCAACACCTTCAGTCTCATAACCTAAAGAAGTTCTAGTAACATGACCCATAGTCCTTGGAATATCAAATATATTTCTTCTATTCCATGGATCTGGTTCGCCTGGGCGAGCTACCATTTCAATCTCTTGTTCATCACCATACTTGGTGCCAACTGTCCATTGCCCTGTGACATTTTTAACATACGCTCGTAGTGTTTTTTCACTTAAGCGCTGTAAGTACATTACTTCAGCCGTTGCCCCCGTAGAGGGCTGTCTAATAACATGAGGAGCTATACCAGTATCAATGATATCACCAAAGCCATTATAGACATAAACTGATTTTGGTACATATGGCAAGCCTTCATAACTATAAAACTCTTCTGAATAGTCAATAAACCCATCCCACAAATCCCATATTTCTGTAGAGTTATCATTATTATTGAATCTATCTGGTATGCCAATTTCAGATAACTTTGTTAGAGGTCCTTCAACAGGCTCAAACACTGGACGAATATATAACTGTCCACTTTTAGATCCAAACAACTCATCAGCTTTATTAAACTTAGCAATGGGACTCAACCATATAACTTGAATGTCATATATTGGGTTTGAAGGGTCTGTCGTTTCAGGTGATATTTCTACTTTATCTGAAAATACAGTAGCAGTAGCTCCTGTGTTAGCTTGTGTTAAAACTTCACCTTCAAATATTTCTGGAGGTAATGTAAATCGTGTATTTCTAACTTTTAGAACTGTTACTGTTTTCTTTAGAGTATTAAAATAGGTAGATAGCTTATCACCTTTAGATAATTTATCTGTCAAAACTTTTGGTCCTCGAACTCCATAATAAGGAAGTTCTATTGGGTCATCACTAAACAATCCAGCATTAACTAGCATTGTTCCTTGACAACTCAATGTTCTTATCATACTAATTTCTGTATTATCACCATATGTTGTGCTTGGCAGGTAATCTAAAATGTTATAATATTCAGCAGTTCTTGGCGATGGATCGTTATGAACATCTGCGTCTGTTATAAGTAGCCCTCTGCCATATTCAACTGTAGTAAATCCAACTGATAATAAATTAGGTGATTTTATAAAAACATAACCTCCATAATTTTCAGCTATATTAAAATTATCTCCATTGTTTGGTGCTGCTAAACTATAATCACCTATAACATCTTCATTTCTCATTAGTGTGCCAGTAGCTTCAAAATTTCCAACAACCTCATTTATATAAATTGTTGCATATCCTGTTTCATTTCTAAAATAAGCAACCCTGCCAACACCTGTATCAGAACTTACTATATCATCTAGATTTGGACTACCTAATAAGTTTTGGATATACAATATAACATCTATTTTAAATTCTACCGTATGCCAGCCATCAATATCAGCACTTGTAAGTCCACCAACTTCACCATCAAACGGTTCTCTAGCCGTTAACTCTACTTGTGTTTGATTTGCATTTGTTATTGTATTCCATTTTAACTTTACCTGATCGCCTGCTTGCACCCCTTTATACATTTGATCTGGAAGTCTTAACAAAAAGTGATCTGTTTGTATTCTATCCAATGGATAGTCTCCAGTCAAAATATAATTAATTTCAGGATCATCGTCATCGTCTAAATCATAATCTACTAAATCTTGACTAGTGTTTACAAAACTTTGAAACTTAATTTTTTCAGAAGCTCTAAATACATCTACTATAGCTTGCCAAAAACTACCATTATGTTCAACTATCTGCCCTGCTGTATAAATTACATCTTCATCAAATAATCCCACTGATTGAGTCTTAATATTCGACGCAAACGGAGCCCCAACAATGACATACTTTGCGTTAGGGTCCATATCTACACTAAACCCAAATCCTTGATTATTAGAAGCAACTGATGGAAATGTAGGCTCTAGCACTTCTACTAATTGCCAATCTCTAACTTGAGACGCTCTTGTAAAAATATATACTTTTCCGTCGCCTTCATAAGGTGAGCCTGTTACCATCAAAGTATTATTTTTATTCACAGCCATTGTGGCGCCAAATTTATAATTATACCCGTCAGATGGATTTATTATTGGTTTTGATACTTCTATATTATCCAACTTTTCAACTACAGCCCACTTATCTTCTTCAGCATTATCAACCCAAAACTTTGATTTAGGTATTAACTCTTCTTCTGGTGTATTTGATATGTCTAATACATTGTCATATCTAACTAATTTAAAAATTGATACTAATCCTGTTATGTCTGGATTAGTTATTGCTGCAATATTAGATAGTTTGTCGACTGTTGTTTCTAACTCAAGGACATTTAGACTTTTATTTGTTACTGTATAAAATCCATCTGCATCTGGATGATCTGTAAATGTTGTTTTAATTGTTGAGTCTTCGTGCTCCTCATATTCTATATTTTGGATTTTTGTTATACCAATAATATCATTCTCTTCAATATCATAAGGAATGTTAGGAAAACTTACTAAAAAATGATTTTTCTTTTCTTCAGATGTCCATATTTTTTCAATTTTTGTAGAATATACACTATATCTATAAACTCCCCAGTCATCATCATTAGTATTCCCTACCCAAACATAATCATTTTGTTTAATTTCTGATGTATCTAAATCTACCAATCGTTCATATCTATCCAAAACATAATCTACATCTTTTACATACACATAACCTGAATTTTTAGTAAATGTATCTGTTACACATTTTGTTGGAAACGGTTTATGATTATAATTCTGCGGTTTTAGATATACTTCGTGGGACGGAATTCTGTAAATTAAATCTGTTTCTCGTCCAGTAGCATTATTAGTCAAAAGAACTGGTTGCGGGACTAATCTAAACTTTGTTTCGTCTAATATATATTCTACTTCTTCAAAACTAGATACTGCTCCATACTGTCCATTCTTTATAGCCCATTCTTCGTAAAACTCTAAACTATCAGTATCGCTACCTGATAATACATCAAATAACTTTGTTAGTGCATTACGAGTTCCTTTTTCGTGTAGCATTCCTTGATAAAACTTATACTGACTAACGTCATTATTAATGATATTTTGTAGATATTTTCGTTTTTGGTATCCAATAAGATGCTGTGCCATTCTTTGCTGCTCAGTATCTAAGTTATCACTATCTAAATCATAAAAATCACTAAACTGCTCTACCCTATAATCAAAATTAGCATATAGTTTAGGCTCGGGCTTATCATCTAACCTTGTCCAATCTTCAGATTTAAATGATGTTGATCCTACAATTTTTGAATTAGCTGAATAGTAAAACTCCTTGTATTTTACCATATCGCCTACAGCATAATCTTGCCACTCTTCCCAATCTGTTACACGAGCTGCGTCATAAATAAATCCAGGTATGTTTAGAGAACCGTTCCAGCCATCTGTTCGGTATCCTAATACTTTGATACGCTCTTGCCTATATCCTGCTGGCATATCATAAATAACATCATTAAAAATAGTCTTATTATCAATAAGAACAACATGCTCTTTTAGCACTATTGGAATTCGTATAGCATATATTCCTGAGCGAGTATTAGATGTTCTTATTGTAAAGACATTATCCCGATCTCTTAGTATTTTTAGATATTTGTTTTTTAGTGGCGTTCCATCAGCCCTCAATACTGAATAACCTGATGAAGTATCAAATACGTTTGATACTGTAGAAAACTTATTTTTAAACTTTAGTAGTTCAGCGCCTGGACTCAGTGTAATAAGTGCCCCAGCATCCCAATTTTGAGTTACCCAAAACAAATATTGTTTCGCAGCATATAACCAATCTGAAAGTTCATAAGCACTATCATTGAATACTGAAAACTCAAACCCAATATTTTTTAGATACTCGCCGTAACCAAGTAAAAAATCCACAACATCTTGATGGGTCGTTAATAAACTGCCATAATCTAAATGCGATATTTGGTATTCGTATGTTTTTCGTATATGAGCATCAATTCCTCCTATTGTTGGAAGTTTTGGCAACTTGTGAAATTTAGTTACATCAAATTCTGCTGTTGATCTATGCGTTACTGCACATCTCCAATAAGAGTTATCAAATTTTATAACAGCATCTTCTGAATATATTTTACCTTCACCCCAATAAAGGAATGGAACTGTTATTCCACCAACATTTATTAAAGTATCTGAATTTTTCTTATTTGGCTTGTGATATGAGAACGACGGATTTTGTGTATCATAACCTCTTATATAAAAACCTTCAGGTTGCTTCTCAATAATAACACCGCTATACATAAATTCTTGAATTGGATAACTAGATCCTAAAGAAACTGTATAATTTTCTGATGGTATAAAAATATTACCTTCATTGAGTGGGGATCTACTATCTAATATAAGTTTGAACTTTGATTTATCTGTATAGCCGCCTATTTTAAAGGATAACTGATTTGTAATACGAGACAAATCTGATTTATATTTGTCATACTGTGCTTGTGTCAATACTGATCTGTATTCTACAACATAATTGATCAATCCGCTAGTAATAACATTCGATGGACTATTTACAGATGATGGAAATGCTATGTTAGATAATTGTAAAGGCTGTTGTATTTCAGAATAAACAATTTGATTAGAATTATTTCTTACTTGCCTAATTCTATCATATGCTGTAGCAAAAGTCTTTAGAGGACGATTTAGAATACAAGCCTTCAACAAACTAAATGGATATTCACTACTACGCTTCCAAGCAGACTCAACTGGGCCTCCGTCACCAAATACAAACGATGAGTCAATATCATTAAAGTCATATGATTTAATGAGATTTGCACTTGACGGGCTTAACAATACTCCATGTGAATCAACTGGTAAGTTTTTCATCAGTCCTGGGCGAACAAACCTTTTATCTATTCTAAATTTTGGTTGGCGTATAATTCCTTTTTCAATATCTTCCCACATTAGAAAGTTATTATTTGTATATGGTGCTTCGCCATACTGCTCTACCCACCACTTGGGTCTAACAGTAAAGCCTAGCATCTCCCAAGGGTGTGTATGCGGGCGATCTGTATCAAAAGCATACTTAAACGCCTCTCTCCACCATCCTGGTAATTTTTCGCCATTCGAAAATCTTGTGTTATGATAGTTAAATGTAAAGGTATTTTCTTTATCATAGTAAATGTGATCTGTGTAGGTTCTATTGATAAGTTTTGCCCAAGACAAAAATTCGCCTATCATTGCAGTGTCTATATCCTTCTTTGGTATTCCTGTTTTTCGATAAAACCCTTCACGAATTCCGTGTATATCAAATAAATTTGGATCATACTTTACTTTTAGGTTATTATAGATTCGTTTTTCTATTTCTAATATTAGTTCATCTCTATAATCCTTAAATGCTGCTACAATGCTACCATCGTGTCCTTGTATTACTGCTTGTCCTTCAGTCCATTCTTCATAACCGCTATGATCTTGTGCAGCTATGTTTTGGGCTGACTTTGGCATAAAGAAAGTAGTCTGCATACCACCAAATCTATGAACTGTAAATTCTCCACTACCTCCTAGTTGTGTATCCTTTAACTGTGCATCATCAATTGCTGTATAAAGTGGATAAAACCATCCAACTTTATCATCACCCGGATATCCTGGTGCCGCTTTAGCATATACTTTAAATGGTCCAGTAATATCAAAATAAGGCACAACTTGAACAGTATCATCTATATAAAACTGTGGTTCATATTTTGGGAATAAACCTAACTTAGTTGGCGTAGGTGGTACATAACATCCTACTGTATTTTGATATTCATAAATTTCTATAATATCTCTAGATTTCTTTTTAGCAAATACTCTTACAAAGCCTTCATCATTGAATTCATAATCTCTATCATAAATTAGTTGTTTGCCATTTAAATATACTTGAACTGCTTTGTAACTCGGTGTGTCTAAATTGTATGGCTCACTAAGTGCAAAATATTCTTGATCTGTGTCATAAATATCTTCTGTATTAACAATACTACCTGAGAGTGGAATCATATCACTAAAATAAAATGGCATATTATCCGTTTTATCTCGAATAATTTCTTCCATTATTTTGTCAACGTGTTGTTTTATTGGTCCATCATAACCTAAATTTTCAGATGTCTCTAAAAACAATCGCTTAAACTTAGCATACTCTTTACTAGCAAAGTGAATTGATTCTAAAACATTAGAATCTGTATCCATTAGGTGATAGGCTGCTATATTGAATGGGGCCGAGTGCTTTAAGAATTTTCTTCCATAATGCGATGTTGGTCCTAAGTCTCTTAAGTTAGAGTTGCCAGGAAAATTGCCAAGGAATCTATCATCTTCTTCAACAATTGTTACAACGTGATCAATAACTTCGCCCAATGTAAATTCTTTTATATTTTCATTTTTTGGGTTACGCTCTAGACTATATGGAATCTCATAATACCCATTTTCATTTTTAGGCTTACTACTTCTTGTTTTTATTTGAACAACATCGCCATCTTTTGGTTGTTTTAAAAATCTAACATAAGGATTTCCGTTAACATTAGTAATAGTTTCAAAATCAGTTTGGAATACTTGTAACTTATTATTCAAGTATACTCTTAGCCAAGCATCATTTACAAAATCTAAATCATCATACACATCTATTGGAAAATCTGTTCCTAATCCTGTGGCAACAAACTGTCTTATAATATTTTGATTGGCATCATTACTAGCTTTTATCCAACCATTATGTATATTATAAGTTTCTCTATCAACATATTTTCTTAAAAATGCTGTTTCTGTTTTTTGTAGTGAGAATTGGTTATCTCGAGTATGTATAAATTCTTCATTTACCAAATCAAAGGAAAATAATATATCACCTGAGTTAGATATATTCTGATATGATAATGGAAACCCTAACTCATTATCATTAGTGCCCGTTCCAACTTTATATGAAAATATTTTATTACCTTGAAACTGTGAGTCTTTAAAGTATATTGGATCTACATAAGATATATCGTCATAACTATATAATGCAAATAACGGTGGTTGATTTACATCATTTTTAGCTTGTCCTTCTTTCCAATCAGTTCCGTTATAATAATAAAACTTTCCTTTCTCTGTTTTACCCTTAGTTATTAGTACAGTTTCATTTAGCAATGGCTCTGTATCAGATTCTTCAAGAAGTGTAATTTGTCTAGAATTATTGACTACAATAAACTTAACTTTAAATATCTTATTTCTTACTAGCTTATCTGTATCTGCTAGAAACAGTATCCGCATGCCATCAGTTACATCAATCTCATCAATATTATAACCAACGCTGCCTTCAATTGTTGAAAACGCATCCTTAGTATAAGTATCAACTAAATCTACAGGCTTTTTATTATATGTTCCAAACTTATGCAGATGTAGCCCCGCGTCAAACTCAATAATTGGACGCCTAGCCCGCAAGTTTTGATCTACTGCAGGATGCAATCCATTAAGTTCTAACGACTTCTCAATAACATCAATATGGAACCATCGGTTATGCTTACTCCACGCATTACCATCTTTACTACCTCTATTGATTACTATATAATCTTTTTTACGGGGATATCCCATTGCTTCACTAAATGGAAAATAATCAAATGGAACATCATCAAACTCAACTTCAAAGTCATCAACAAACAAACTATTAAGCTCTAAATCATCTCTGTTTATTAGCTCAATCCGTTCGCCTACTCCTTCTACATACCATTCACCTTCGCCGTATTTTGTTGGAAACACATCACCGGCAAATTCTAGCTTCATTCCATTTGATAAATTCCAACCGCCTGCTGTTTTGTAATCTTTTTT
>Ga0213858_10000177_pt1 | contig 30338 bp, 35 predicted proteins | sample PICome_FD_160122 | JGI IMG/M metagenome (GOLD analysis project Ga0213858, IMG submission 160122) | Coastal seawater microbial communities near Pivers Island, North Carolina, United States - PICO245 | ecosystem: Environmental > Aquatic > Marine > Coastal | place: USA: North Carolina | collected... | reverse complement strand
ATGTTGTAGAAGGATTATCTAATAATGATAATAATGATAATGATTATTCCGGTAAGGAAGTGACCGATCTAGCCGATAGCGAAGTTGTAGTTGACGACGATATTGGATTTGACGAAATAGAGGTAGATCTTCCGGAAACCGATATAGTTGATCACGACGCCGTCGAGGTTGAGATTGTAGGACACGAAGTAGGGAGACCTAGTAAATTGACCACAGAAACGCTTACGGACTTAGTAAAGGCTCTAAAGCTTGGATTGTCGAATAATAAGGCTGCAACCTTTGCAGGTATAAGTTCTACAACCTTTTATCGTTGGCAACAAGAAGCAATAAAGATAGATGAAGCCTGTTCTGGTAATCCAGATAACATAAAAAATGTTGAAGATCTGGAATTATGGGAATTTTGGGAGTCTATAAAAAAAGCAAAGGTAGATGGGGAGATCTCACACCTAGCTGTAATCACGGATGCTGCCTCAAATGGTATATGGCAAGCTAGTGCTTGGTTTCTTGAACGATCAAATCCTAAAGAATGGTCTAAGCGAGAACATAGCGAAAAGTCGGATGACGACAAACCAATAGTTTTCCAAATAAAATATTCGAGCTAAAAACAAAAAGCCAACTATCTTGGTAGCTGGCTTAATGTTAAGTATCGAACATAGAAAGGAAACAGGACTAGGCTAGAAAGCCTGATCTGTCCTTCAATGAACATTATTAAATTTAGCATGAATTGAATTATATACAAATTTATTTATACTTATTTTATGGAGTTCCCCGATAAGAAATATAATATTATCTATGCCGATCCTCCATGGAGCTTTAAAAACTTCAGCAAAAAGGGAGAGGGACGAAATCCAAACCAACATTACGAAACTCAAAGTATTGATTGGATAAAATCATTACCGGTAAACGATATTGCAGATACTCATTGTGTTTTATTCCTATGGGTAGTTAATCACTCTTTACCATTAGCGTTTGAAGTTATTGAAAGTTGGGGTTTTACTTATAAAACAATGGGTTTTGTTTGGGCTAAGGAAAATATGAAAAGCGAGGGATTTTTTACAGGGCTTGGTTATTGGACACGCGGTAATCCCGAATTGTGTTTATTAGCAACAAAAGGAAAACCTAGTCGAGTTTCCAAAGGTGTAAGAGAATTAGTAGTTGCACCTAGGGAAAGACATAGTAAAAAGCCCGATGTAATAAGATCGCAGATCGTTGACTTGTGTGGGGATCTTCCTAGAATTGAATTGTTTGCTAGGGAAACAAAGGAAGGATGGGACTCTTGGGGGAACGAGGTGTAGCTAACAGTTTTGTTAGTTCCAAAGAGCGAAAAAACGATATAATCTATACGCCAAAGGCTTTTGTTGATAAAGCTTTGAAAACTGTACCATTATCAAAAGGTGACAAAGTACTTGATCCTTTCTATGGAAAAGGGGTTTGGTATGATAATTACCCCGATTTTGTCGAAAAAGACTTTACGGAGATCCAACCGCCTTATGAAAAGGACTTCTTTGAATATGAAGATCAAGTTGATTGGTGTGTTTCAAATCCACCATTTTCTAAATTAAATCAAGTTATTGACCATACACTAGATATTTCACAAAAAGGCTTTGCTTATGTTATGGCTAGCCACAATATAACGGTAGGACGAATGCAGAAGATCAAAGATGCGGGGTTTGGGCTAACAGGTTTAGCCTATTTTTTTGTCAAAGATTGGTTTGGCTTTCCGTGTGTATTTATGATATTTGAAAAAAACAAAGAAAGCATACTTTTGTTTGATGTGGAAAGGTACACTCTTGAGCAATAATTGGGGAATAGATAGTAATAAAGTTCTTTATTCTAAAGGTAAGAACGACGAATGCTACACACCGGAATATGGTGTAAGGCCAATTTTAAAATATATTCCAAAAGACGCTACAGTTTGGTGTCCTTTTGATTTATCACATAGTTGGTTTGTAAAACTTATAGGACAGCAAAACGAAGTTGTTAGTTCACACATATCGCAAGATCAAGACTTTTATGAATACGAGCCGGATAGGTGGGATATTATTGTATCTAATCCACCTTTTACCGGAAAAAGACAAATTTTTGAACGAGCTTTGAGCTTTAACAAACCTTTTGCATTACTTATGTCAAACACTTGGCTAAATGACGCAGCACCCAAACATTTGTTCGAGAACATAGATTTAGAGCTTTTAATGTTTGATAAGCGAATTGAATACATAAAAGACGGAAAAGGTATGGGAAGTCCTACTTTTTCTAGTTCTTACTATTGTAGAGATTTCCTGCCGAAACAGATCATTATGGAAAGGTTAGTGAAATAGATACTAAATTGTATCTAGGCGACTGCATTGAGATAATGCAACAAATTGATGACGAATCTATTGATTTAGTTTTAACAGATCTTCCATACGGGACTACAGAATATAATTGGGATAATCAAGTTCCTAAAGAAATAATGTGGGAACAACTAAAAAGAATAAGAAAAGACAATACACCAATAGCTTTATTTGGTTTAGAGCCTTTTAGTAGTTTTTTACGATTATCCAACATAGACGAATATAGATACGATTGGATATGGGAAAAAGACAAAGGAACGGGACAAGCCTTTAGTAAAAAACAACCATTAAGAAAAAACGAAAACATATCTATTTTCTATAAAGATCAACCCGAATATGATTGGCAGGGTGAAAAACTACCAAAACCCATAACTAGGGTACGCACTATATCTGGTGGTGAAAGCTTTGCAACAGCTAGAAATAACTTAGACAACAAAGGTAATCGCAAATATGTGACTTACACACACAAAACTAAAACAAATATGCTTTATTTTGCTAGAGATAATCAAAAGAAAAATCAAAAATCTTATCACCCAACACAAAAACCTGTACTTTTGTTAGAATATCTTATAGAAACCTATACGCTTGAAGGGGACACGGTACTTGATTTTACAATGGGATCAGGATCAACGGGAGTTGCTTGTGTCAATACCGGTAGGAAATTTATAGGTATCGAAAAAGAATTGAAATATTTTCATATTGCAAAGGAGCGAATTGAATATGATGACAGATGAAATGGTGACTCCGGGACACCCCGATAAGATCGCCGATAAAATTAGCGACGCTTTACTCAACATTGCGTTAAAAGAAAACAAAGAAACAAAAGTAGCCGTAGAAACTTTTATAACCGGAACTAAAGATAAAGGGCTTGTAGTAGTTGGTGGTGAAATGTCAATGATGCCATCAAAAGTTGTATCTACTGTAAGAGAAGTTTTATCTAAATATATAAAAACAAACAATGACGAGTTTGATGTAAAAAAAGCTGAAATACAAAATGTAATTACAAAACAATCAAACGAGATAAATAAAGCGGTTGTTAGCAAAAAAGATTTTGGTGCAGGAGATCAGGGAATAATGATTGGGTATGCAGAAAATACAAATAATTTATATTTACCTAATAATTTTTACAAAACTCTAAAGATTGCTGAACAAGTATATGCTTTACAAAAATATAGAGATGATCTTGATCTAGACGGAAAAGTACAAGTGACTAATCTTGGAAACACTTACCAAGTTATTATTTCGGTGCAACATGATAAGCAATGGGATCAAGAGTCTATATATTCTTTAATACACACCATAGTAGAAAACACATTGCAAACTAACTTAAATGTTTTATATCTTAATCCAAGTGGCTCATTTACGAAAGGCGGACCGTCAGCCGATACAGGTTTGACAGGTCGCAAGATTGTCGCTGACGCCTATGGTCCAAGCGTAGCCGTAGGCGGAGGCGCATACTCAGGAAAAGACCCTAGTAAAGTTGACCGATCAGGTGCTTATGCTGCACGACATTTAGCTAAAAATGTAGTAGCCAATGGTTTGGCTGATAAATGCTATGTTCGATTAGCTTATGGTATTGGTTTAGATAAACCACTTGAAATACAGGTAGGTGGGTTTGATCAACTTCATGTGAGTAAAAAAGTATTAGAGGATTTTGTTAGCAAATTTGATATGACACCAAGAGGTATTATTGAAAGATTAGATTTATACAATCAAGATTATTCACAAATAGAATTATCACATTATTCAAATCCTGAAATGAGTTGGGAAGTCATTGAAACTATATAACGGTGACTGTGTAGAAGTTATGAAAAAGTTATCTAGTGATTCTATTGATATGTCTATAACAAGTCCACCTTACGATAATTTAAGAAACTACAAAGGCAACACTTCTTTTGATATTTCAAGTATTACAAAAGAATTATTTAGAATAACCAAAGAAGGTGGAGTTGTTGTTTGGGTTGTAGCTGACGCAACAATAGATAAAAGTGAAACAGGATCAAGTTTTAATCAAGCAATTAATTTTATGAGTGTAGGTTTTAAATTACACGATACAATGATTTTTGCTAAAAATAATCCTATACCTCAAATATACCGAAAAAGATATAACAATGAATTTGAATATATGTTTGTATTCAGTAAAGAGTATGTCAAGACACATAACGCAATTAAAGTTCCAACAATTCATGGTGGTTTAAAATTAAAAAACACAACATATAAAAATTATTCTAAAAACGAACAGGGTAGAGAAAAGAAAGCTAAACCCGTAAAAAATGAAAAAATAAAAGGAAATATTTGGTATTACACAGTTGGAGTTAATAAAGTTGATAAGCAATCTAAATTTCACCCTGCACCTTTTCCATATAAACTTGCGGAAGATCACATAATTAGTTGGACTAATGAGGGTGATACTGTGCTTGATCCTATGATGGGATCAGGATCAGTTGGTTTAGCTTGTAAAAAAAATAATAGAAACTTTATAGGAATAGAAATAGAAAAAGAATATTTTGATTTAGCAAAGGAAAGAATTGAAACTAGGTAGTCTATTTTCGGGTATAGGTGGTATAGAGCTTGGCTTACTACGATCAGGTCTTATTGATGAAGTTGCTTGGGCGGTAGAAAATGACGATTTTTGTTGTAAAATACTAGAAAAGAACTTTCCAAATACTTTAGTTTTAAATAAAGATATAGAAAAAGTAAATACAAAGTATCTATCAAAAGTAGATATTTTGACAGCAGGGTTTCCGTGTCAACCGGTAAGCGTTGCAGGAAATCAAAAAGGAGTAAAAGATGAAAGATGGTTATGGGATGAAGTCGAAAGATTTATTGATGAGATACGACCACCAATCTTTATCTTGGAAAATGTCCCAAACATCCTCCGAGCAAGCAACGGAGAAGCCATTAACCGTGTCATCAAAGGTGTGGCCGAAATGCGGTATTATCGATTTGAATGGCAACTTATATCAGCAAAATTCGTTGGAGCAAGACACAAAAGACAAAGATGGGTGGGAGTTGGAATCGTGGGAGACCCCAAACACTATGGATTACTTAGAGCCGAGGTCAGGGGACGCTTTGGAGAGAGCGTTGTATCGTGGAGATCCCGAGAGGAAGAGCAAAAGAAAAGGCACTGGGAACTTACGAGAAAATCCAAAGATTTGGTTGACCCCTACAACAATGGACAACAAAGACGACTCGTTGAAACACGCGACGAAACTTATGCAGGGGAAAACGAGGAGATCGTCAGGACACAGAGTACAAAGAACATTGAGCGATCAAGTTTGGATGGAAATGATAGAGAAAGACCCGAGCTTGATGGAGTATTACCAAGATCACGAGATGGTGGAAAGACCACTACTACCAACACAAAAGGAGTGGACGGAATACATAAGGAGTCAAATAGGGGCGACGGAACTAGCCAAGAAAACCGGAATAAAGAAAACGACGGTCGATCATTGGTACAGGAAGGACAGCGCGGGATTCAATTACCCGAGCATAGAGGATTGGAGCAAGATCAAGCCACACTTGACGGAAGTAAAGTTCGACAAAGAATTGACGACGATAGAAGTGATAGAGTGGAAAACCAAAGAGGAAACGGAAATGTGGCCGACACCCTCGACACAGGACAACGAACATCTCAATCTCAAACTGAACGAGAAGGGACGCCGGATAGCAAAGAACGGGGGCGAGGATCGATCCCTCAATCTAGCGGACAAAGTACAAGTGAGGGAAAGGTTTTCGACACCGAGGGCAAGTCAAGCAAGCAAGCCGGTGAACAAGAAAGCGCCGTCAGTAGCGAGTGGGTCGCATGGCTCTACTTTAGAGATGGATGTTGGGGAACGGAATCCGGAATTGATTGGTCAAAGGCTCAATCCGGAATGGGTGACCAGACTCATGGGATTTCCAGATGGTTGGCTGAACTTGGACAAATAAACTCTTGGGGTGTTGATAATTCTTGGGAAGATCAAATAAGTCGAGTTGCTGAAAGAAAAGACAACGACATTGACAGGCTTAAAGCTTTAGGTAATGGTGTAGTTCCACAGTTTATGGAATTGACGGGTCGTTTAATTATAAGGTCATTGATAGAAGATACTTTGATCTTTGACCCTGAGATTACTAAGGTAAATCGTCCTCAGTAAGAGGATCTAAATCAAATTCATAACCACGGCGGTTATCGTAATCCCAATCGCTTAGTTGCTTGAGATACGCTAATGTTTCTTTAACAAAGAAACCAAATATAAATCCTAAAAAATAATCCATAGCTAACAAATATAGCAGTTTTACAAAACATTAACAGCCTTTAATTGTTAACATTTTGTAAACTTGTCGTCGACTACAATCTTTTAAAATCCCATAAATATTGATTATTTATTTTTTTATGTCACATGTGACAAATCGTGACAATTTGTGACAATAACGCGCTAGAGTAGAGTAGATAAGAGTAGAATAGAGTATAATAGAATAGAGTAGAATAGAATCATGGGAGGAAGTAAATGAAAATAATGGTCACTTTTGAATTAACAGAAGATTACATTATTGATGCTGACAGTAATGAAGAGGCAATAAAAGAAGTACAAAAAATATTTGATTTTAAACAAAATTCTCAAAACGATCTCTTACTGCAAAGTAAAATAAGCTATCATTGTGATATTCATAAAAAATACACAGAGATAGAGGGTACAAGTGAGTGAGCCGTTAATGGACTTTAAAATTACTTTTGAAGTCACAGCAAAGAACTCGGATGACGCTTTACAAAAGTTGTGGGATATGTTTTTAGCAGAAAAAGATTATATACCACCAACTATATCACCTGTAGAAAATGACGAATACGAAGCTTTGACGGGAATAAAAGCAGAAGGGACAATTTAATGGCTGATATACCAAATTTTCCTCCGGGAACAAAAAGAGAAGACGCTATTGACGAACTAATTAGCGATGGTGATCTTAAAGAAGTTGTTTTGAAACAATTTAACTATATGAGAATAAAAGGTATTAACTTAGTACAAGACGCAGACGATCTTGTAAATTTATACTTAGGTATTTGCAAAAAATTTGACGAGAAGTAGAATAGTATTGTAATCGTCTATGGTAGTCCATAGCAAGAATAGATTTCAATAAAGCAGCCCTTTGTTGATACGGTAAAGAGAGTCGGGCAACCGACTCTTTTTATTTACCTGAAACTAAAATCAAATAGTCTATGATAGTTAGGTCGGCTACTAAACCGACTTCCTCCCATCATCGGCTGTATCTAACGGTACAGCCTTGCCCAAATCTTTTCTAATTTTTTTTGCAAGTTGACGACGAGCTTTTCTATTCATTGTTGGCGCGTGTTCTTTTTTTACAGTTTTAATTTTTTTCATATATTGATTTTACCAACTATGATTCAAGTTGTGTTATTATAGTAAAACTATGATACGCAAAATAAATCAAGAGGACTTCACAGACACAGTACTTAGAGATACTACTACTATCGTGAAATTTGAAGCTGATTGGTGTCAACCATGTAAGCAGATCACACCGGCAGTAGAAAATCTTGCTAAGTCTTGGGAAGATCAAGATTGCGAATTTGTCGCACTTGATATTGACCAAGCACCTAAGATTGCTTCACATTATAGTATTTATAGTGTGCCAACCTTTATAGCGTTTAACAAAGGATTGCCTGTTGCTGAAGTTCGTTCCAATGTAAATATTGGAAATGTAAAAGATTCTTTTGCAAAGCATATTACTTGATATATCTGGTAGCTCTAGGTTTTTATAATTGTTTCCCCTAGAGCAACCGGAATTTTCTTTTTTTGTCACACTAAACATTTAATATAGTAAAATAAAGTTATGGGAGAGATAGTAGAAACTAAGCGTGATAGCAACTATTACCAATTTGCAGAAGATCTTACTTATGAGCAGTGGTTGGAAATAGGACAAAACCTAATGCAAGCAACTCAAAATATTATGTGGTGGCTTGGTGATTGGTGGAACTTTGGCGATCGCAAATACGGTGAACTCGCAGCACAAGCTTTGAATATGGAAATACCTTACAATACTTTTAGTAAGGCTTCTTATGTTGCAAACAAAGTACCTTTAGAAAGACGAAATCCCGAATTGTCTTGGACACATCACTCGGAGGTTGCATCATTAGACGCAGGATTGCAAAAAGAATATTTAGATAAAGCTATTGACGAGGGCTTGTCTGTAAAAGCACTAAGGTCAATAATTAAAAAACAAAAAGTTTTAGAAACAATTATAGAAAGCGACAATGTTGACTTAGAAGATCTAGGTTTAAATTACAAGCCAACAACATTTTGGTCTTTTGGTAAAAAAAATGAATTGTATGGATATGACGAGGAAAACAAAACACACCCACAACTTATAGGTAATTTACTTTATTTTTATGGTGGAGTTCCTAGCGAAACAAAACTTATTGATATGAGTGATAAATTCCAAGTCACAAAAGATGTTGCAACAGCTATGGGTTTTGATTGTAAGTCTTACGATCTTGATCCGATCCCAAGCGCTAAAAAAGTAGAAAAATTTGATTTTATAAACGATAGATTCCCCGCAAGCATGGGCGAAGCAGACCTTATTATATTTAATTCTTTGGACGCAGAGTACAATATGGGTAGAGTAGATATTGAAAATTATTTAGCTAGAACAATACTAAGTCTAAGCACAAGTTGTTCTTTAAATTCTAAAGTAGCAATAATTACAAGAAACTATCCTGATTTTAATTTACAAGATTTATTTAGACTTGTAGAGAACACTATGAATTTTGATCTTGAGCAAGTAATTACTGCTAAATCTAAATATCTAGTCACAAAAGACAGCGAGCTTACCGCTATACAGCAAAAAAGTCTTGTTGACACAACAGCTTATATAATCGTATTAAACAAAGTTCACGATAATTAGTTGCTAAACTCTACTTGATGGATGTTCAAGTAAATAATAAAGCCGGTCGCACAGTAATTGCAGAATTTCCTGAATTACACGAAGCACAATTAAAAGTTGCTGAAAGCGACGCTCGTTGGAAAATATTATGTGCAGGACGGCGATTTGGTAAATCAAGACTAGGCGTTCAATTATGTTTACAAACTGCTTTAGCAGGTAAAAGAGCTTGGTGGGTAGCACCTACATACACAATAGCAAGAGTTGGTTGGCGTGACATTTTAGAGTCAGCCAGATCATTTCCAGAAGCAATAGAGCCTGAAATATCATTGGTCAATATGGAAGTAAAGTTTCCCGGAGGTGGATCTATTGCAGTTAGATCAGCCGATACGCCACATAGACTTCGTGGTGAGGGTTTAGATTATTTAGTAATGGACGAAGCTGCGTTCGTAAAACCTGATGTTTGGCATCAAGTATTAAGACCTACTCTTACTGAAAGAAAAGGTGGTGCTTTATTTATCTCAACACCTATGGGTATGAATAATTGGTTTTATGAATTATGGGAATTTGCTGATAAAAAAGACGATTGGGAAAAATTCCAATTTGCTACATTTGACAACCCTTTTATTGATCGAGAAGAAGTAGAAAAAGCAAAAGATGAAGTAGGGTCAATAGTTTACGCTCAAGAGTATTTAGCTGAATTTGTAGAAGCGGGACAGGGTATGTTGCAACCTGATTGGCTTAGATATTTTAAGGAAAAAAATGGTAGATTTTTTGCTAGTGGTGAAACCGTAGAATTATATGATTGTTCTAGGTTTTGTACCGTTGACTTAGCTACCTCTATACAAGAAGGTGCTGACTATACAGTAATAGCTAGCTTTGCCGTGACGCCAATGGGTAAAATATTGCTACTTGATGTTGATCGACAAAGGATGGAAGCACCGGACATAATACCCCGAATAAGACAAAAAATGGCGGAATATGATTTACAATGGGTAGGAATGGAACGAGCAGGTTTCCAGCTTTCGCTTATCCAATTTGCGAAAAGGGATGGTCTTGCTGTTAAAGAGTTGCGTGCTGACAAAGATAAAGTTTCAAGAGCTTTACCTTTAGCCGCAAGAATGGAAAGCGGAGATCTGTATTTAAGACAGGGCGCTATGTGGTTGCCCGAAGTGGAAAGAGAATTAATGAGTTTTCCGGTAGGTCATCATGATGACATAGTGGACGCAATCGGTTATGGAGTTTTAAGCGCACAGGCCAAACGGGAATGGACGGCATATTAAATGGCAGAAAACAAATCACGGGTGCAAAGAGCAATAGAATTTTTAAACGCACCAACTAAAAGACAAGAACAAAAATACAATAGATACAATCAACAAACATCTTTAGATAGAGCTGTTTACGGCTATAACACAGAATCAGGATATTGGCCTACTACCTCGTTAGATGATATTGGAGATGGATCTAACAACTCGGCAGTAGTCGCTTGTTTAAATGTTTTAGCAACTTCTTTCGCTGAGCCAAGACCTTTAGTTTATCAAGATACCGACGCCGGTGATTTTGAATTTGTAAAGGATCATCCTATTGTAAAACTCTTAGAAAGACCTAATCCTTTTACTTCCGGAACTTTACTTGCTCACTATATTGTCGTTTCATTATCTGCTTATGGTGACGCTTATTTATATAAAAACCGAAATACTGACGGAAGTGTGGTACAGCTCGTTCCTTTGATGCCAAACTTAGTAGAGCCAAAGGGTGATGAAGATACATTAATAACACATTTTAAGTACAGCCCTTATGGTGGTCTTGGGGGTAATAGTATAGTCGTTCCAACCAATGATATTGTGCATATACGAAATGGTATTGACCCTAATAACCATAGGCGCGGATTCGCCCCATTAAAATCTGTATTAAGAGAAATCTTGGGTGATGAAGCGGCAGGACAGTATGCAGCAGCACTCTTACATAACATGGCTGTACCCGGTGTCATCCTCTCACCCAAAGATGACTCAATGGGCGGTCCTTCGAAAGAAGAGGCAGAAGCAATATCCGCTATGTATAAACAAAAGTTTGGCGGAAAAAACCGTGGCGCACCTATGGTCTTATCGGGATCAATGAATGTAGAAGTCGTATCTTTTTCACCAGATCAAATGAATTTAGCTGAACTAAGGAAGATCCCTGAAGAAAGAGTTTCCGCAGTTTTAGGTGTACCTGCAATATTGGCCGGACTAGGTGCAGGTTTGGACGCAGCTACATATAACAACACTCGTGAACTTAGAGAGTTCTTTACCGAACAAAAATTAGTACCTCTATGGAAATCAGTTGCATCCGAGCTAACACATCAATTATTAAGAAAAGATTTCAGCGCACAAGAGCTTCATATAAAATACAACTTAGACGATGTAAGGGCTTTGTCACAAGATAAAGACGATGTTTATAAAAGAATGAATACTGCTGTAAGTGGTGGTTGGGTGACAATAGGCGAAGCAAGAAAACAAGCAGGACTTTCAACTGACGAAACACACGATGTATATTTAAGACCACTAAATATGGTTGAGGTTAGTGCTGACGGTAAAAGACCTGTACAAGAAGATCAACCAAAAGAAGAAGAGCCAAAAGAAGATCCTGTTGTAGAAATTGCTAAACAACTTATTGATAAAGTTTTAACAACCGGTGGCGCACAAGTAGATAGTCAAAGGTCAGGTATTTTAAAACCTACACCGACTCGTTTGACCGAAGAAAAGTATGTAGCCGAAATGCCTAACGGTGCTTGGTGTATTTTAGATCACGATACTAACGAAGTTATAAAATGTTATGAAAGTGAAACACAGGCCAACGAAGCATTATCTCGCATGAAAAAAGATGAAAAAGCACCTAAGATAACTAACTTTCCAAGATCAGGCGACAATCAAACAATATCAATTTCTAATTCACAGCATAAACAATTTCCTGATTACAACTATGTAAAAAATCTAAAAGAAGATTGGCCTGAAATTTGGCGTAGAGCCGGTACAGGTGGTAATCCACCAACTTCATTTACAGGTAATGATGCATTTAATCGTTGGGGTAAATATCGTTCCGGTGATAGATCAGGATCTGTTTTAAGTTGGGTAAAGCGTAGAGAAAGATTTATGAATCGTCACAAAGGTAATACAAGATTAAACGGTACTATCGCAGTAATGAAATGGGGTGGTGTCACTAAGTCTGGTGTTAGCTCTATGAAAAAAATTGTAAATGAATACAAAAAAGTAATTCGTGAAAGAAGAAAAATACAAGAAGCTTTATTACTAGAAATAGAAGAAAAAGCGCTTAGTGCAAAAGTTAAAGCTAGTCTTAGAAAAAAAGTAGAAGATCATAATTCAAAAAATCCTAAGTATAGAGCTACATTAAGAATGCTAACAGCGTCTTACAATAGAGGTTTGGCTGCATATCAAAACAATCCGGGATCAGTAAGAGGTAATGTTGCAGGACCTCAGCAGTGGGCAATGGCCAGAGTGAATGGGCTATTAAGAGCTTTAAGAACAGGTAAATTTAAGAGAAAACCTTATGACACAGATTTATTACCAAGCAATCACCCATTAAGTTCTAAGAAAAATGCAAATCTTATTATTGAGGAAATCAATGTATCTACCGAAGAGGCAGAGGCTTTAGCAGAAGTTGAAATGAACTCAGCTAGAAGTGAGAAAGCAGAGTCTGTTAAAGTTGGAGATACTGTATCTTGGTCAATCAATAAAGATCCTGATCCCCCATCAACAGTTCACGGTGTAGTAAGTTCAGTAAACAATACTGATAACGAAGCCACAATGGTAGTTTGGGCGATTATGGAAGATGGGTCGCATAAGAAAACAGACAGGTCTGTCACACAACCAATATCAAAATTAAGAAAAATAAAAGATTTTAGAAATTAAGAATTTTCAAAAAATCTAGTATTTTCGTTAGGTATATAATCTACACCACGCTCTTTAAGTTTATTAACTAACCTAATTTGCTCTTCACTAGATAACAATGCTAGCCAATCGGTGATAATTTTATTTCTATTTGTTTTGTCACTAACTGCAACAACATCCATAAATTTTTGAAATTCTTTGTCCGCTCTTACAGTTTTTATAGCTTCATTTCCTCTTTCAGCCATGATACTATTTCATCTCTTTCCTCAGCGCCACGCTTAAAGTCGCGTGCGTTGAATTTACCTGATATATCTATTTTATTACCGTTGCGTTTTAATTGCACGGTTTCACCGAAGATTTCTGCCGTACCTGTGCCATCCGACAAGATAGTCAGCTGAAAGCTACCGGAACTTGTATGTAAAGTCGAAATCAATAGGACATCTACTTTCATACCTAAATTATACCAGAGATATGCAAAATTTGAGTTTTTGTCATGGGCTACCCTAAATACGCAAACTTTAAAAATTATTAGTTAATATTTGTAATAGCGCACTTGGTTTACACAGGAGAAATTTTTCATGAAAAATGATGAGTATAAAAAAATACAAGTAGAGTTTAAAGAAGGGGAAGATCAAAAAGGGCAAGTCAAAGCTGTTTTCTCTTTATTCAATGATATTGACAGCGATGGTGATGTTGTATTACCACAAGCTATCAAATCAGGATTCGATCAAGAAAGTGAAACCGTACCTATGGTATGGGCGCACCAATGGGATAAACCTATTGGTAAAGGTCGAATTGTAAAAGACGAAGAAAAAGCTGTGTTTGACGGTGAATTTTTTATGGACACCGAGTCAGGTGCTGAAGCTTACAAACTTGTAAAGAATATGGGAAACCTACAACAATGGTCATTTGGTTTTAGAGTAAATGATAGTGAGTATGGAAAATTTAAAAAAGACGATCAAGACGAAGCGGAAGTTCGTTATCTTAAAGATTTATCTGTGTATGAAGTTAGTCCGGTTTTGGTAGGTGCAAACCAAGAAACATTTACTATGGCTATAAAAAGTCAAAAGGATGAAACAGACGAAAAAGGTGTATTGTCACACGACAGCATACAACAAGAAGAGCCTAAAGAAGAAGAAGTTGTCGCCGACGACGAAAAGAAAGAAGCTCTATCAGGAGATCTTTTCTTAACGCCACAAGAGGCTGAAAATAGAGCCAAACAAATGGGTTGTGAGGGATCGCATACTCACGAGATGGACGGTGCAACATATTACATGCCGTGTAAAACTCACGAAGATTATGAAGCTCTTTTGAAAAAACAAGATACATCAGTTAGTTATCTAAATGAAATAGCTAACAATATGAAAGAAATTTTAAAATCTATCCCAACAGACGAAGTTTCTATGCAAACTTTAAAAGACATTAGTGAAAAAATTAACAATGTTGGAAATGCGGATAGTGAAGTTTTCGATGATCGTGCCAGCGTGCAAGGTAAGCGATTTTCGGATGAGGTGAAAGATGTGCTTGCTGCATTAAATAATCTCGTAGCTCGAGTTCAATCCATTGGGGAACTTAGAGCAAAGAATGGTAGGAAGTTGGGGGTTTCGGCGACTGAAGCTCTCAGGACAGTTCAAGAAAGCGTACAAGACGCTTTTGATGAAATAGACAAATTCGTAGATGAATTTGGAACGGAGGGTGCATTGGAAGACACAACAGAAGTTGTTGACGAAGTACAACAAGAGGAAGTAATCGAATCTAACGAGCCGGTAGCAGAAGCTGAGGAAATCGTAGAGGAAACCGAGGTTAAACCCGAGGAAGAGCCTGCGGAAGAACCAGAAATTGATACCGACGAGGAAAGACAAGAGGAAGATCCTGTTGACGAAGCGGAATTACCAACTGAAGAAGTATTAGACAATGAGTTAGACGGTCTTTGGCTAGAAAGTCAAAGAATCGCAACCGAAACAATATTAACCGATATAGAAATAGAAGAAACAACAGAAGACATTTAGGAGTAAAAAAATGAGCGAAGTGAATAAAATTCGTGAAGATATAGCTAAAGAGTCTGCTGAACTTAAAGGGCTTTTCGATACAATCGAAGCTCAAGAGGGACCTTCTACCCCTGAACAAAAAAATGCAGTCATTGAAAGAAATGAAGCATTAGCAGGTTTAAGAGATGATCTTAAAGTTGCAGAAGCAAAGTCTAAATTAGACATTTCAGGCGAAGCAGTAGCAAGCGTACCTACACCATCCGAAGAGTCAAAAGGCTCATCTTTTGGTGCAGAAGTTCTAAAATCAGCAGCTTACAAAGGCTATGTTGAAAATGGTGCTAAGAATATTCAAAGCACAGTTCCTTTTGAAGTCAAGACAAACTTGACTACAACAGGCTACCCACCAGAGTCATTAAGACAACCGGGTATTTTAGAAACAGCTCTTCGTGATCCTAATGCAGTTATTGGGTTATTTGACCAAATACAAACAGACCAAAATGCGTTTGTATATTTGGAAGAAACAACCTTTACAAATAACGCCGCAGAAGCAGCAGAAGCTGCAGCAGTTGGCGAGGCAGCATTAGCATTCACCGAGAGAACAGCAACAATCTCAAAACTAGGTGTTAACATACCTGTCACAGATGAGTTAATGCAAGATGTTTCTGGTTTAGAGGGATATTTGAACTCAAGACTACAAACAATGATGAGATTAAGACTAGACAGTCAGCTAATAGCTGGTGACGGTACATCACCAAACCTCGAAGGTATCTTAGATGCCGGTAAGTCATCCGTAGGCTCAACAGCTTATGGCTCTTACGCAGGAGGTCTTGGTAGAATTGGTGCAGTCTATGGAGCAATTACCGATATTAGAGTAAATGCTTTCACAGAGCCAGATGCTATCGTAATCCACCCTAACGATTGGGCACAGATTGTGCTTCAATTAGACGAGGACTTTGCGGGTACTTCATCCGCAGGATATGCAGCTAAAGCTCCTGTATTCACCCAAGCCGGTGGATATGCAGGTGGCGTTGCTAACCAACTTTGGGGATTAAAAGTTGTTCCTACAACCGCGATAAGCGAAGGAACAATCCTAGTTGGTAAGTTCGGCGGTGGAGAAGCAGCACATGTCGTAATGAGGCAAGGAATTGACATCGCAGTCAGCGATAGTCACGGTGAGAACTTTACAAAGAACATCATGGTGATTAGAGCTACTATGAGAGTTGGTTTCCCTGTTTACAGACAAGCCGCTTTCCATAAGATCACAAGCGCTTAATAGCGTTTAGTATTTAGAATATGGGGGCTACGCGCCCCCATATTTTATAGAGAGGACACAAATGAGTTGGCATAACGGAAAAAAACCAAAATCTAAACCATACGGTAAAAGACCTAAAAAAAAGAAATAAGAAAGTAGAATTGATTTATTATGGCAGAAAAATTCATTAAATTGGAAAAAGACTTATGGGTATTAGGCGACGGGTCAATCTTTGAAGGACCTAAAGCTGAACTTCCAAAATCTAACGCTTCTAAAGTGGGTGGCGCAGGTAAAACTTATCCTGAAAGCTATTTAAAAGAAATTGGTTGGAAAAAACCTGCTAAGAAAAGTTCCAAAAAAGAAGTAGAAACAAAAGCAGTAAAACCTAAAGAGAACAAATCTAGCAAGTAAGGAGATCTAAATGGCTCTTTGCACAGTTAGTGATGTCGAAAGTATCATAGGGGTAGATTTAAGCACTACGCTTGAAAGTACAGTCACAAACTCTTTAATACCTTTTGCTGATCAAATTATCAAAACATATCTAGGTTATGATATAGAAGCGTCTAATCAAACTGAAGTATTGTTTGGTGATAACAATAGAGAAATAAATTTAAAACATATTCCTGTAAATTCTATAACCTCAATTACAGAAGATGGTAATTCTTTAACCGAAGGAAATGAAAGTGATTTCGTATTTCACTCTAACGGTAGGGTAGAAAGAGTACTTGGTCGTTGGTCAGGTGCTAAACCTAAAAACATAACAGTTGTTTACAATGCAGGTTATTCAACAATTCCTGACGATATAAAGTTTACAAGCGCAAGAATTTCTGCAAGAATACTCATGTCGAGTTTAAATGTGAGTTCAAACGCCGATACCGGTACAGTAGATACTCACTTAAGCGACTCGACGAACGGGGCGAGTATGAGTACAGTAGTTGAAGAACGCATAGGTGATTTGCAAGTCCAATACAATGATCCTTTAGCCTATTTTGACGGTCCATTACTGAAAGATAGCGATCGTTTACTTATAGCCCCTTATAAAAAACAGGTGTTTGTTTAGTGCTAGATTTAGCAACTTACACTTGGCTTATTGGATTTCTAAATTATCACGGTTTGCTTCACGCACACCTTAACGAATACACGAGAAAGAATGTTGAGCAAGAAGTGTTCATAAATCAACAATTCAACGAAATCGTTAGAGGTGAAAAGTGGACTATAAACAGGAAGCTCTAGGCAATCTACTAAGACTACAAGAATTATGGTGGCAAGTAGATGCAAATTGCATAGGCGAAGATCCTGATCTATTTTTTCCAGACAGAGGTGCTAGCACTCGAAAAGCAAAAGAATTATGCAATTCCTGTAAAGCACAAGAACATTGTTTAGAATATTCAATAGTTAACAATGAAAAGTTTGGTATATGGGGTGGATTATCGGAGCGTGAGCGTAGAAAAATAAGAAAAGAAAGAGGACTTACAAGAAAGAGAAAAGATGCCAAGTAGAAAAGTACCTAATGTAGAAAGAGCGTATGAATTATTTAAAGCAGACCCTCATAAGCCTTTAAGTGATTGGGCTAGAGAATGGGAGTGTTCACACGAAAGAGTTAGACAGTTAAGAGAACAAGCAGGCTTTGAGCCTATTTCAGCAATAGATCATCAAGTAGCAATAACAATAATTGATCGAATAAGAGATGGTAAATATAAACTTACTGTAAGAGCTTTATATGAAGATCTGCCAATAGGTTTAGAAAAGTTTATGACTTGGATGAAAGAAGATCCTGCAATTTGGCTAGGAGTATTAGAAGCACAACAGTATGCAAAAGCTAAAGAGTGGAATCCAGATACTAAGCAATGTAGAAAATGTGGTGAAATACTTGACATAAAATCTTTTTCCCGATCACAAAAATATAAAGACGGAAGACAAAAAGTTTGTAAATTATGCAAAAGACAACCAAGTGATAGAATTTTAAAAATACAAATGCAAAAAGAGGCTATGGACGCCTTAAGGGAAAAACTTAAAAACCAAGACATATAAACTAAAGTGATTGTATGTCTTACAATTACAACAACCTTTTAAAAGAAGATATAACTATTGAGTCTATATCATCAAATACTGTTGACGATAGAGGGCTACAAAGTTCATCTTGGGCTAGCGCAAGTACAACTAAAGGTAGGTTAGTTTTAATTAATAGCGCTGAAGACGAAGATCAAACAGAATTATTAATGGATCAATTTGAATTGTTTATTCCTGCAAGCGTCACAGTCACAAGTGATAATAGAGTAAACATAAGCTCACAATATTACGACATTTTAGGAATTGAAACTAAAAAAAATAGGTACGGTAAATCTTTAATAAAAGTTCTTACCGTGCGAAAGAGTAGATAATGGCTAGATATGACAAGCAGTTTAGAGATATATTCTACAAAACCTCTGTCGGCGCAGGTGACATAATATCTTTAGATGTTTTACAACAACCTCTAAGACCAATTAGAAGTAGTGCTTTACAATTTGCTCGTATAAATGCTGACTTTAAATCTTTAACACCAAGAGGGCAAGGACCTATGATGCGTATTCAAAGGCGTGTTGCGGGTCGTATTGCAGGTCGTCTTGGTCAAACTTTAATACCACAAAGTATGGGACCTATTACTCGTATTGCTAACCGTATGTATGGAAAGTTTGCGACTATGAAAGTTCAAAACCATTACAACTATAAAATTGGAATTGATATTGAATTTAACGGTAGAGTTATGACAGAGTATATGAAACAAGAGTTATCTAAAAGTCAGGGTGGACGATTAGAAAGAGAATATCAAAAAGCTTTAAAAGATATGTCTAAAAAGAAGATCAACATAGAAGAGTTTTCATTACCTGAGCTTATGCAAGATATTCAATACAACTTATTAGGAATATCAGGTGGAGAATCACCCGGCGCACCAATAAAAACAGGGAACTTGAGAAATTCAATTAGATTTAGAGGTATAAACTACTCACCTAAAAGAGGTGTAGCGTCAGGTATAATAACAGTCGGGTCAAGCGCCGCTAATAGAAGTGGAGAGGCTGATCAAGCACCTTATTGGTGGAAAACAGTTTATGGTGGTTATTACACACCAAACAATACATTTTTTACCCCACCAAAAAATAGAGCTTGGTTAGGTAAAGGTATAAAAGGCGCATTAACAGCTTATTTTCCAGATATGGGTTATGAACTAAAAGTAAATGGTAAAACTAGACAAGATAAAGGAAACTTTTATGCTTATCAACCCGATCCACCTAAAAAAGACGATTTTGAAATACAATATGAAAATCAAATAAAAGACCCGTCTGGTCTATTAGACTTCTTGTTAGGAGATGAGGATTAATTATGCCCGGAGTTGATAGTACTACAAGTATGCCACCTGATCCTGAAATAGTTTTAAGAACATGGTTGCTAAGTAAAAGTACAATAACAAATGAAATATCACAAAGAGTAGCTACTAAGCTACCGCAAAACCCTACCCTACCTTTTGTAGTTATAGAAAATCAGGGTAATTTGTTAAGCGATCCTGCGTCACAAGCACCGATCAATATCGCTACTTTAGCTATTTATGTTTATGCAGGTCGTTGGGGTGGTGACGGGACAAAACCAGAGCCAGACTATTCAACAGCAAGCAATATTGCACAAATAATATATAAAGAATTATTCACAGAAAGTCGTGTAGAGGTTTTATCAAATGGCGGTGTAAACGCGGTAATTTATGGTTTTGAAATAGCAGTAGCACCCGTAAGAATAGAAAATAGAGAACGACAAATAGCAGAGTTTCAAATCACAGCCAATATGACATATCGTTATACTGCATAAACCTTAAACTCAAAAAAAATCCTCTAATATTACTTGAGAGGTAAATATGGCAAAAGTAAAAGTTAAGGTTAACCCAATATATCCCGCCGATTCAATCGGTGACGAAGTATCTGGTTTAACATTTACCAAAGATGAGTGGACGGAAGTAAATGGCGGAGACTGGAAAAGACTAAAAGAATCCAAAGGTCGTCTATGGAATGATTTGAGCATACCTAGACTTATTGCAGAGGGCGAGGATTGGGAAGTCAAACCGGTTGACGAAGTCATAAATTTAGTGGACAACACTTCATTTATTGAGGATGAGGTAGAAGACGAAACCGAAGAGTGGTACGGCTCGGAGGAAGAATAAGATATGTTTGCAAACATATTAAAAGTAAAAGTATAAGTTAGGAGAAATCTGTATGGCTACTACAAGTTATAATACTTCAGGTACAATATCGGATGTTCTAATTGGAACAGGTGTCCTCTATGTCGGTGCAAAAGGCTTAGCCTTTCCTGCACAAGACTCAGGAACAGCAACAGCATGGGCTGACCTAGCAACAGGTTGGACTGATGTTGGCTATTCGGAGGATGGATGGACATTGGAATATGATAAGACTTTCGAGGACATTATGGTCGCGGAAGAAATTGATCCAATTAAATCAGTTAAAACTGCACAAGAAATAAGACTTACCGGTACACTTGCACAAGCAAGTTTGGCTAGTCTTAAAGAAGCTTTCGGTGGTGGAACAATCACCGAAGACGACACAACTAACTTTGCTTCAGGATTTGATACATTAGTCCCACCATCAACTGACGACTTTACTGAAAAATCACTAGTTTTAGTGACAGAAGGTCCGGGCGGTGCGATTAGACATTTTCATATACCTAGAGCAGTTAATGTCGGTGCTTTCTCAATGGCTCATCAAAAAGCTCCTCAAAAGGTGCTTGTTGCCGTTGAATTTAAAATTCTAGTTCCAGATTCATCTTCAACATCAGTTGGTACAACTAATGGAAAAGAGAATCTATTTAGAATAGTTGATAACACTAACGCTTCAACAGAAGGAAGTGTTAACTAATAGTAATGCTTAACGGATGGGAGGAATATGAGTACAAAGCGTTATAAAGATTTTGATGCCGCTAAGGAAGCGAGAAACGACGATCCAATTATTGTGAAAGTCGGTGGGGAAGAAATAGAATTTCCCCCGTTCTTAACAGCACAAGTTGTTTTAAATCAAATGACTTGGCTAGAAGAGGATGGCTCGCTTTCGGCGTCAAATTTGCCACTTTGGTTTAAATCAGTTTTCGGTCAAGAAAACTTAGACAAAATTAGTTCCAAAGTTGATTTTGAAACCCTACAAGAAATATCATCTTTTCTTTTAGAACAATACGGTTTGGGTGGAGATCTTACTGCCCCTAAAGAAACCGAAGAATCGGGTGATAGCCCAAAATAACTTTCAAGCCCATTGACATAGTTGACAGATGGGCTGATGTAGAAAGTGACTTCAACAAAATATATAATCTAGCTGATCCGTTGGATTTGGAATGGCGTAAATTTTATAGATTACTTGGTACAATGCCATTAGAACAATCACTATTCTTTGCACCTCAATACTTGGCTATACAGGAAGGTGGAGATCCAAGCAATCCTGATGAGCCACCAGAAGGTTGGTGGAAAGAAGAGCTTGATAAACGCAGAGGTAGATCCAACAAAGATAGAGTGGCTACTTCAATAGACAGTATGATCCAAGATCAAAAAGACAGGATAGCGAAAGATGAGTAGAGCTAACGCCGCGAATATTACCGTAAATGTTTTTGCTGAAAACGGTGGTGTTCAAAAAACCATAAAGACTGCAACCGACGCAGCAGAGGACGCCGCTAAACCCGCCTTATTATCAATGCAAAGAATTAACGCAATGGCTTCTGCGTCAATGATTGGTTTAGCCGGTATTACATTTGAATTATTTAAAGCTGTTCAAGCAGCAATGGTTTTTGAATCTGCTTTTGCGGGTATTAGAAAAACAGTTGACGCTACCGAAGAACAATTTGAGGAATTAGCACAATCTATTTTAAGGATGAGTACGGTAGCACCTATTGATACTACCGAGTTATCAAGAATTGGTGAGCTTGGTGGTCAGTTAGGTATTCTTGCTGAAAACTTACCATCCTTTATTAGAACTATTGCTGATCTAGCCATATCTACAAACTTAACTGTAGATGGTGCTGCATTAGGTCTTGCTAGGCTTGACGCTATTGCGGGAACTAATCAAGAAACTTTTGCAAATATAGGCGCAACAATAGTTGAACTTGGAAACAACTTCGCTGCAACTGAAAGCGAAATAATGACTACAGTTTTGCGTATTCAACAGGCTGCTGCACAAGTAGGCGCTACAACACAAGATGCTTTAGCTTTTGCTACGGCCTTACAGGCTATTGGTGTACCTGCACAAGCAGGTGGTACTGCGGTAGCTCGTGTATTCCAATCTATTAATCAGGCTGTAATTCAGGGTGGAGAAAATTTAGAATTATTTGGGAAAATAGCCGAAGCGTCCGGTAGAACTACCGAAGAATCATTTAAACAATTTTTCCAAGATGATCCTGCTCTTGGTGCTCAAGCTTTCATAGAAGGACTTGGTAAGTTAAACGAGTCAGGACAAGATGTAATTAGTATGCTAGACAAGTTAGGTCTAGCACAAAGAAGAACAATGCTTGCTATTTTAGGTTTAGCAGAGGCAGAAGGTTTATTAAATGACACAAGAGAAACGGCCAACAAAGCCTTTGAAGAGAACATTGCATTAACCGAAGAGTCTATAAAAAGATATAAAACTTTAGAGTCACAGGTACAGGTCACTAAAAATGCTTTTATGGAATTACAAAACCAAATTGGTGAGCAATTATTACCTCAAGTTCAAGATGTAAACAACTTTATACAAAAATTTATTTTAGGTCTTACTGCTTCCGAGCAAGCTCTACAAACTCTTGAAATGGCTATGGTTAGCTTTGCTACCGTTATAGGTTTTGCAATCACACAAATAACAAGATTACAGAAAGCATTATTATTCTTTGTTGGTGGTCCTATAAGAGCAACTCTTACTGCTATCGGTGTTCTTATGGGTGTATTAGGAACTAAAACAGCAGCAGCAGCCGGTGCGCAAGAACAACTTAACAGACAACTTGAGTACTTTGGCGAAAATGGTGAGGTCACAGAATCTACATTGAGAGCTGTAATAAAAGCAAATCAAGACTTTCAAAAAGTTATTGAGGGTATGGATTTTGGACAACAACTAAGGCTTGAAGATACTATTGTCGAAGGATTAATGGGAAATAGTTTTGAAAGAAAACAATTCATTGGTGATTTAGAAGAAACTATTGAACAAGCACAGTTAATGAAAAAAGTATTTAACAATATTGATCCACATGCGATGGCAGGTCAATATCAAAGAGAATTAGGAGAAATTGCGGATGGTGTTATAAGTGGCGACGAAGCAATACAAAAAATTATAGAAATTGTTAGGTCACAAGCAGATGTAATTTTATCACCTGAAGAAGCACACCCACTATACAACGCTATTGTTAATGGAAACTTTGAAATATATATGAGAAATCAAAGTGACATAATTGATGCAGATCTAGAATTTTTATTAGCTCAAGAACAATTAGCTAAAAGATTACTTCCGGGTATGGAGTACTTAGAGGAAAGAAAAACCAAAGCTCTTGAAGCAGAAGCTATGCGTCGTTTAGGTATTTATGAAATAGAACACGATTTTCAAAGAGTTATGCTTGAACAAACTATGGCTGCTATTGAAGCCGAAAAAGAAAGAGCTAATGCACTTGACGGTACTACTGAACAAATAGAAGAAACCGAAGATATATTCCAAAGAATTGCAGCAAATGTTAAAAGTGGTGGTGAACAACTATTTAGCGCTCTTGACCAATTAGGTGACTTAGCAACTACTTCAGCCGAAGATGTAAATAGAGCTTTGGCGGAAAAAATACAATTAAGAGAAGTCTTTGAAAAACAAATACAATTCTTAAAAGATCGTGGGTTTGACGATGTAGCTTTAGAATTTTCACAATTAGGACCAGAGTTTGCAGGAGTATTAGCAAATCTTATTGCTAACACCGATCAATTAAATGCTAGAGAAATGATGCTTGAGTCATTAGGTCTTAGTGAGTCAAATGAACTTAAAGACGCATTGTTTGAAAAAACAGGAGATCTAAGTCAAGAAGCACAAGATAAAACTTACGAAATGGGACAAGATTATGTAAGAGGGTTTATCAACGGTCTTAATGACGAAGCACCTGAATCTTATGAGGCTGTCAAAAAAGTAATGCAGGGTATTCTTGACGCTGCATACGAAGCCGGTGGTTTTGGATCACCATCAAGAATTACAAAAGAAATGGGTGAGTTCTTGATGCTTGGTTTTGCAGAGGGTATTGAGAGTTCATATCCAGAACTTGAAATGTCTTTTAAAGGTAAGATGATCGACTTACTAGATGTTATGAAACAATCTGTAAGTGAAGCAATGGGCGCTATGAGTTCAGCCTTTGGTAGTCAATTTAGTATGTTCGGCGCACAAAGAAGTGCGTTAAGAGAAGAACAAAAATTAAACGATCTTCTTGAAGAGAGAGGTAAGTTATTAAAAGGTAATACTGCCGCAATGACAAAAGATATTGAAGAGGCTACAGCAAAAAGAGATTTCTTAAAACTTGCTTATGAAGAGGGGACTATATCTTTAGCGGAATATCAATTAGCTGAAGAACAATTATCTAAAGCTGAAAACGCTAGAGCCGATAGATTACAAACTCTTGACGAACAGATACAAGACGCAAACATTAGAGCAGCAGAAAATCAATTCAATATGGGTATGCAAGCCTTTCAGTTGCTACAAGCAGGACCGGAGGCTATAACAATATTTAAAGAGCTTGGATCAGCTCTAGGTGTTGACGAGGAGATCATAAATAACATAACAAATAAAACTGACGAGTTAGCACAAACATTAGGTATGAAGTTTGGTGGAGAGGTCGATAAGATTGCACAAAAATTCTTTGACACAAACTTAGCTATTGAACAGGAAACTATCACAATAAACGCTGACGGTAGCAATGTTATGGCTGTTATTAATATGGCTAACGCAGGAATAGATAATTTACAATCAAAAGCTAAAAGAGGTATTGAATTTAATGCAAGTCTATTTGGTGAAGCACCCGGATTTAATATGGGACCAAACTATGCAGCCGGTGGAAGAATCAAAGGTTATTACAAAGGCGGATTTATGGCTAGAGGTATGGGACTTGTCGGGGAGTATGGACCAGAATTAATTAGAGCTATACCGGGCGGTGGTGTTGACATAACACCATTAGGCGAAACAAGAGGTAGTAGTCTAGTTGTACAAAACTTAAATGTAAATGTGACCGGTGTACCAAGCGACCCTATGCAAGCAAGAAAAGCAGCAATAGAAATTAGAAAAGCACTAGTCAAGCTAGACAAAGAAGGACTAGTAGGTACAGGTATTAGAGGTAGATAATGATCAATAAGGTAAAAGAGAATCTAGGTTTAGCTGTCACAGTTATAGCACTCTTGGGATCAGTTGGTGCAGGTCTTAGAACAGCAGGAGATATAGTTAGTACATTATCAAACATTGATGAAAGAATGAATGGTATAGAGATGGAGTTTGATCAACTTAAACAAGACACAATGGTTTCAAATGATATTGCAGTTCTTTATGAAAAGATACAGTCATTAGAAGAACAATCTATGCGTTATCAAGAACTCGACCAAACATTAGCAACTATGAGTACAGAAATAAATACACTTAAAGAAGATTTAAGAGAAAGTGGTATGGACTTCTCTAATAAGAAGTTATTAGAAGAGTGGGAGTGGAGTGAGGCGCAAGCTCAAATTATAAGAATAGATACTATCTTACAACAAGTACAACAAGACCTTTGGAACTTAGACAGTTTAGATACACGAATAGCTTACTTGGAGGCAAACCTACATGGACACTAATAACGATTTTGTATTACCTGAAGATATGTTTACAGACAATCCTGTATTTGTAGATACTTCAAAAGAATTTGACGACGATTGTGGAGATGCGTGCAAAATATGATTGATAATAAAGATGTAGATAAAATGGTTTACTGTTTAAGTGAAGGTTGTAGTGATTACTTTTATCAAATGGCAGATCATGTAAAGTGTCCAAAGTGTAGGTTAAGAAATGGCTAATACAATAACAATAGGTAGGTTAACTTTCACCTCACCTGCTACTTTAAGTGACAACAGATCAGGATCTGATCACACTTTGTCTATAAACGGTACATTTGTACCAAATACTGTTGATGAAATTAAATATTTAAGAGATGAATTGCTTGCTTGTGCAAATGGCTACTATACAGTTCCATTTACTTGGGAAGGTGACAGCTCTATGTCTGGATATGTCAAAGTCAACGGTGCGGGTGTAGAAACAAGTAGAGTGACCGTTGGTGGCTACGAGTATTCAATAGATATGCTTTGGTTAGGTAATATGGGTGAACTAGAATTTGAAAGTCAATTTAGTGGTGGAATTATAGAAAACGACCACTCTATAACTTCAAGCACAACTCAATTTTACGCGGGACCTGTAGATTCTTATGCTCATAGCCATAGTAATACCCCAAGCAATTTTGAAAGAGTCGGTGCAAACGGAACAACCATAGTTAGATATGCAAGTGACATTAGGTCTTATAATGCAAAATATTTAGTTGATCCTGCCGATTTTTACAAAAATGCTTGTGAAGTATTTACCGATGGGGTTGACGATGTAAGTAGATTAAGGTGCGGTTTAGAATCACCCAATCATTCAGCAGCCTCGACAATATTACAAAATGGATTAGTCAAAATGACATTTGACAATACTACTACCCAATCAAGATTTAATATATTTTGTTATGACACAGACGGTTATAAATCAAACGAAACATTTGCTATATCAAGAGGAGTTAGCGAAACAGAATGGCAGGGGTGGAGGTCAGTACAAATATTGAAAAATGAGCCGGAGTGCGCAACAGTAAGATTAACAAGTTATTATGACGCAACTAATAAAGATCAAAGACTTACCTTAGATGTGACACTTAAGAGAGGTGCAAGACACTTTAGCATTGTCGCAACTCAATGGTCGTCAGCACAATTTAATATTAAACCTACTAGTACTATTGGCTATACAGACAATACTAGCTATGCCACCGAAACAAATAATGACAGCGAAGGTAATAGAATTGTTTTAGGCTCACCACAAAATTTTGATGTCGATACTACAAATGGTGGTATTAATTCCACCTCAAGCACAGCTACTTTAAAAGCATTTATAGGTTATGAGTTTGGGGGAACTAACGCCACATCTATCGATACAGCAGACAAGATTAGAGACCAATATCTTGACAATGTATATGAAGTTGTGAGGTTAGTAAAGACATGAGCGTGACCGAAAAGTTAATGGCCGCAGGGTCATTTAACTTACAATTAAACAAAAATACAACACCAAATACAGTTATAAATAAAATAGATGCTTGGGGTCATATAGTCATTGTTCCCGGAGATCTTAATGTCAACGAATTTAGCGACGCCACTTTATTAGATGCCTCTAAATATACAGGTATAGTATATTCTTTAGAACTTGGTGACGACGAAATTGTATCAATAAATGGACAGGGTCTTATAGCTTATTTAGGTACTAGCGATACAACAGGTATGCCTATTGCACAAACCGGTGGTCCTAGTGGCGTTAGGTCTTATAACGCTTCAACTTTAGAAAATGTTTTAGATCATACCGGCTCACCAAAAGGACTTCTTAGAGATGAAAGTGGTAATCAAGGTCCTATTAGAAAAGGAACAATTACTGAGCCAAGTGGTACATACACAGGTAAGCACTATACCGAGTCCGCACTAAAAGCTATAAAGTATGTATGTCAAGATTTGGGTGTAGAATTTAAAGTTAATCAAAAAGGTTTTTTAGATGCCGGACCTACAAGCTCACTATTTAGTGGTCATAATGCTGACCCAACTGCAATAATATTTAGAGGTGCTAGTGGTGAAGATCCTAATATATCTGGTATTGCAACAACTTCTTTAGTCGCTCAATATGACGCAAGCGAATTTGTTGATACCGTAGAACTAGTAGCTAGTAAGTATGGTGCAGAAGCAAATATTGGTAGTGCTAGTGTAAGTAGTAATCCGTATAAAGATTTATTTGGTGGTGCTTTATCAAGAGTTCAATACATAAGCGACCCTCAAACACAGGGTAGTAGTAAAACCGATAGGGCTACTTCATATCTAAATGAACTAAATACATTAAAGAAAACTTTAAATGTATCTTTAGAGGAATATGACATATCGGGCGATTTTGTCGTTGGCGACAAAATATTTATTTTTGATCCGGACATAGGTTTTATTGATAACGAAGTTGATAGAGTAGCGGACGGAAGATCTGCTTTATTTGAAACCGTATATCAGGGACAAGTTATTAATCCTACAAAGATTCGTATATTAGGTATTACTTGGCCTGTTAAACAGGGCTATGGAGTTTTTTATAGAGATAAAGACGGAAACTATACAGAACTTACTGACTATTGTATTTTTGAGGACGGAGATGTACAACTAGAAGTTGGAGATGTCGCACCTACTATGGGTGAAAGCTTAAGTATGAGTGGCTACACTTTAGATGCTGTTGGCTCGCCGGACAAGTCAGTACCAAATCAACCTTCAGGTCTTACAGAAGTAGCAGGTACTTATTCGGATGGTAATGGTGTATCAAAAGCATTTTTAAAATTAAATTGGACACAACCTACAAATAGTGACGGGTCAACAATTACCGACGGATCATTTTATAGAGTTAGATGGCGAGTAATTCAAGATACTGACGGTAATAATATTCTTGACGAAAACGACACTCAAGTCACGGAATATATATATTCAACAGTTGATTTTTCTACTACTGAATTTATTATTTACGATTTATCACCTAATACATTTTACGAGGCAGGTGTTCAAGCCGTTGACCTTACAGGATTTGATAGTTCTTTTGCAACTATAACTTCTGTACAAACACCGGCTGACGCAGGCGCACCTAATAAACCAGACGGATTTGCGACAATAGCTTCTAATCCTTTAAGAGTACAATTTATACATAATTTAGGACAAGCAAAAGATAACAGCGGTAATGCGGTAAGTCCCGTAGTAAATTTCACACTAGCAAAAGATATTGATCACTTAAACATATATGCATCTACAACTTCAGGTTTTAACTTAAATTACAACTCAACTACTAAAAAAGTCACAAACTCTAGTTTTAAGATAGGTGAATTAGTGGCTACTTCAGCTCATATAAGAAATGGTATAGCCGCTGTTGGTTATATAGATTTAGACAATGCAGATACTCATTACTTTAGAGTCACAGCTGTTGATACTTCAGGTAATGAAAGTGAGCCTAGTGACGAACAAAGCGGTAGTGCAGAATTAATACAAACATCTCACATATCTAACTTAGCCGTGACAAATGCTTTAATAGCTAATGCTGCTATTACCAATGCTAAAGTGGCCGATTTATCAGCAGACAAAATAACAGCAGGTACAATATCCGGTCAAGAAATAATTTTAAATGTAAGTGGTGACACAGGTAATGATTCAAGTATTAGATCTTCTAACTACTCAACAGGATCAGCCGGTTGGAAAATTAATTCGGATGGAAGTGCTGAATTTCAAAATGCAACTATTAGAGGTAATTTAAACGCCGCTGACATAACCGCAGGTACTATTGACGCAGCAAGACTTGACTTATCAGGTAAGTTAAATGTTGGTGGTGCAGCTAGTGATGTTAACTCAAACTCTACGACTATTGACGGCGGTAAAATTACAGCTAACTCTATCACCGCAAGTCAAATAGCTGCTTCTACGATAACAACAGGTCAACTTAATTTTACACCATACACAGACGGTGAAAATATTGATAGTGGATCGATTGGTGGTATATCAATAGATAGTAATAGCATACACACTTCAGGCTATCCTAGTTCTGGTTTTGAAATTGACTCTAGTGGTAATGCAAACTTTTTAAATGTTGTTGCTAGAGGAACTATTAGCGGAACTATTGATACATCACTAGTGACAGGATCTTCCGGTACTTTTAAATCGTCTAGTGGTAATTCAAGAGTAGAA
>Ga0213858_10000176_pt1 | contig 30372 bp, 33 predicted proteins | sample PICome_FD_160122 | JGI IMG/M metagenome (GOLD analysis project Ga0213858, IMG submission 160122) | Coastal seawater microbial communities near Pivers Island, North Carolina, United States - PICO245 | ecosystem: Environmental > Aquatic > Marine > Coastal | place: USA: North Carolina | collected... | reverse complement strand
GCTCATCCTCAACCGCCGTGTAGGCACATATGTATTACCAGACAACGTGGTTATCGTTGCTGCTGGCAACCGCGACTCAGACAAAGGCGTTGTATATCGCATGCCTAGCCCACTCGCTAATCGCTTTGTACACCTCGAGCTTACTGTAGGCTTTGATGACTGGTTCAACTGGGCTGTTACTAACAAGATCCACAAGGACGTTGTTGGCTTCCTTCAGTTTTCCAAAAAAGATTTGTATGACTTTGATCCTAAGTCATCATCACGCTCATTTGCTACACCTCGCTCATGGTCCTTTGTATCTGAGTTGCTCGAAGATGAGATTGACGAAGATTCCATGATGGACTTGGTGTCAGGTTGTATTGGTGAAGGGCTTGCTATCAAATTCCAAGCACATCGCAAGATTGCTTCTACTTTGCCTAACCCAACTGAGATTCTCGAAGGCAAGGTTACCGAGATGACATCCAAAGAGATCAGTGCTATGTATTCACTGACTGTTTCTTTGTGCTACGAACTCAAGGAGGCTAACGACAAGAATGATAAGAAGTTCAACACTAAGGTAGATAACTTCCTGTCATTTATGATGAACAACTATGAGCCCGAGTTGGTTGTAATGGGTGTCAAGTTGGCGCTGACTACTTATCAGTTGCCAGTAGATCCAGACGAGCTCGACAACTTTGACGAGTTCCATGAGAAGTATGGTAAGATTATTACCAAGGCTCAAGGAGCTTGATCCTACCGGGCGCTAATATTAGCGCCCAAAAAAACTTCTTGACAAATGTCATATTATCCTATATAATTAGAAATATACAGTAAATAATAACAACACATAGGAGATGTCATGTCAATAGATACTAGCAAATCCAGCTTTGAGCCAAAAGATTTGTCAGCTGAAGAACTTGCTAAGATGCGAGTTGAGGTTGAGGAGAAAATTACTGTTGCTCGTATTGGTATGCTATTACGTCATCCATTCTTTGGCAACATGGCTACTAGACTTAAAATAGAAAACTGTGACGACTGGTGTCCAACTGCTGCCACTGACGGACGACATCTTTACTTCAACACTCAATTCTTCAATATGCTTACTGAGAAGCAAATTGAGTTTGTTATTGCTCACGAGATCATGCATTGTGTCTATGATCACCTCACACGCCGCGAAGACAGAGATCCACGCTTATATAATATCGCTTCAGACTACATTGTCAATAATTTGTTGGTTCGCGATAGCATTGGACATAAAGTTACACAAATCCCTATTTTCCAAGACTTCAAATACGATGGATGGACATCTGAGGATGTGTATAATGATCTGAAAAAACAAGAAGAAGAAAATGGCGAAGGCTCAGCTGGTGATGGCGAAGGCGAATTGCTTGATGAGCACGTTGATTGGACTGATGGTGGCGATTCCAAAGACAGCCGCTCAGGTTCATCCCCAGGACAAGATGGTGCTCCATCCAAAGGGCGTCCTCAAATGTCTGAGGAGGAGATGAAAAAGATTAAAGACGAAATCAAAGAGTCTATGATCCAGGCAGCACAGGCTGCTGGTGCTGGTAACGTGCCAGGCGAAATTAAGCGTATCATCCAAGAGCTCACTGAGCCTAAAATGAACTGGCGTGAGATTATTCAAACACAGATCCAATCAACCATCAAGGCTGATTATACATTCTCCCGCCCATCACGTAAAAATTGGCATTCAGGCGCTATTTTGCCCGGTATGGACTTTGATGAATCTATTGATGTAGCTATTGCTTTAGATATGTCTGGCTCCATAGGGCAGGAGCAGGCACGCGACATGCTGTCTGAGTTACAAGGTATTATGGAGCAGTATAAAGACTATACCATTAAGGTATGGTGCTTTGATACTGAGATTTATAATACTCAAGAATTTACTTCTGACAACGGAGAAGACATAACTACATATGAGCCCATGGGAGGCGGTGGTACTGACTTCGACGTGAATTGGCGACATATGAAGAATGAAGATTTCCAGCCAAAGAAGTTTATTATGTTTACTGACGGTTATCCGTGGGCCAGTTGGGGTGATCCAGATTATTGCGATACTATATTTGTTATTCACGGACATCACGATAAGAATTTTGAAGCACCATTTGGATTTACTACACACTATGATGAAACCGCTTAAGATAAGAAAAGCGAATCGGCTAAACTTTTACGGAGTAAGAAAGGCGTCCTCAGCGCCTGCTCACTTTGAATATGTGACGATTCCATTACACTATAATTTAGAGCGATCCATGGATAAATGGATCCACGATAATCTGAAAGGACGATATTATATTGGACGAACACTAAAAATTGATCCAATTGATAGAGGAATTGCAGAAGTTTTAAATATTGGCTTTGAGGAACCTAAAGAGTTGTCATACTTCACTTTAGCTTGTCCTCATTTAAAATACTAATAAATAATATACACACTTTTTAGCTTACAAGGAGAAAAAATGGCTAACCGAAGAAAACCAGCAGAAGAAACTGCTACAGCACCAACACAACCTACAGTAACTCCAGAATCTGCAGAACAAGCAGAAGACAGTGGTAACGTAGAACTTACAGTAAATGACTTGGCTGCAATTAAGCAGATTATTGACATTGCTAGTTCACGTGGCGCATTCCGCCCAAATGAAATGGTTGCGATTGGAACAACTTATTCTCGTCTAGAAAATTTCTTGACTGTTGTATCTCAACAACAGCAAGCTCAGCAGGCAGGGTAATGTTAAAACATATTGGACGACTCAAACACAACCAAAGAAAAGTTGTAGTAGCATACAAAACACTACCAAATGATTCTAATCATTGTGTTTGTGTCTCCACTGAGAGCTTAGATGCAGCCGATCACGATAGTCTAATGCAGATTGTCGAATCAAATTCTGGCCAGGCTGCTGACGAGTTTGCTGATGTGATGATGCGAACACATCTATCTGATGGTGCTAATATGTTACAGGCTTTCCACGTTCGTGGAAAGATGTCACGATATGCAACTACAGATATTGAGATGACACCTGACGCCAATACAGTTATATCATTAGACGAGTTGAATAAACTGATTGCCGAACAACGCGGGGTCACACTAGAAGATTTAGCAATAACGAATCCGTCTCAACCAAGAAATCAAAAACCTGAAGCTGCAAAAGCCCCGTCAGAGCCCGTTACACCTACGCCAGTAGCAGAGGCACCTGTAGAACCTCTACAAGCCCCTGAGGACGGTATACTAACTGACGAGCAGATTGCTGCTAATTATCGTTCACAAGCAGATAAACTTTTTAAAGAAGCAAAACTGCTTCGTGAGCAAGCTGAAGCATTGGTTCCTACTAAAAAACGACGGGGAAACGAAAAAAAGAGTGCAGAGGAAGCATAGCACTGAGCTTCCAGACGATGTTGTTGAACATTGGCCAGAAATTTTTAAAGATGTCAAACTTGAGGTAATACCTGTACGGTATTTGGATTCCGTACAGGTACAGTTTAATGACGGTAAAGTTTGGGATATAGATTTGAAAGAAAAGGATCTAAAAGAAAATCCTGAAGAAGTAGAGCATTCGTTAACTAAACTATTTGACGAATATGAAGCTGACATTAAACATATCAACTTCAAGTTGAACACTGAAAAAATAAAAACAGATGTTCAACGACGAACCAATTTGTTCCTTAAGAAAAAAAAGTAGTATTTCTATTTTATAGATAAATATATAGAAATACTACTCTAGGAGCAAACATGGCATTACGATTAAGAAGAGGGCTCGACATTGAAAGGCAATCAATTACTTTTGCTGAAGGCGAACCTCTTTACACCACTGATACAAAACAACTCTACGTTGGTGATGGATCAACTGTAGGCGGTAATCTTGTTACAGGTATCACATCACTCCTCGACGACCCTACCCCACAACTTGGAAATAATCTAGACTTAAATAATCATAATATTACAGGTGTAGGAAATATTGATATTGTCGGCGATCTAACTATCAAAGGCGGGTTGAATGCTGATTTTATTTTAGCAGATTATCGAGGATCTTTATTTGGAAACGATAGCAGTCTTCTTGTCGATGGAAATAATGGAGTAATTACTGCTAGTGTTGTTTCTGGTTCAATAACTCTAGTAGATGTTGACGATTTAGCAATTAATCTAAACTATACTTCCATTGATTCATTGAGCGATGTTGCCGCACATAACCCAATGCCTGGTGATACTTTAATATATCAAAACGGATTTTGGGAAGCAGCACGATTTGGAGTTGATCCTATAACCAATACTCTTCCTTTAGACTATTCTCTACTACAATTCTCTTACAGTGGCGGTTGGGTTGGAACTACTAAGATTTCAGCCAGTGACAGTACTTTAATAATTGATCTTGAATCTGGTGAAATTAATTTAGGATCATCATCAATCAAAACATTTAGTGACGTATGGATTGACGAAGTAGCCTTAGAACCAAACGAAGTACTAACTTGGGATGGTGATTTTTGGACACATAAACAGATTGATGTCTCTCATATTAGTCTAACTAGTATTGTATTTGATAATATTAGTGATGTAAATGTTCCAGCGCCAAGTCTAGATGAATTTCTTAAATATGACGGTACTCAATGGATTAACGATTCAGTAAATATGTCTAATTTAAGTGATGTTTGGATAGATCCTTCAATATCATTAAAACAAGATCAAATATTGTCATGGGACGGGTTTCATTGGACTCCGACCAATAACTCTCTTGAAGCGTTAGTAGATACATATATAGAACCTAATCCTGTGCCAGGCAGTGTATTATCATGGGACGGGTTTCATTGGGTTGGTATACCATCGACTGACATTATCACAACACCAAGTCCAAGTCGAGATCATGTATATGCTGCCGATAGCTCCATAATAATTAATATTGATAATCAGCGGATTATGGCTCACAGAGTAGTAGCCCAAGAAATGGGTGTTCAAGCATCAGATCTGTCCAATGCTATTTTTAGATTGATAAATGAAGATAATACACTTTCCTTTGCTGACAAATATACAAATGCATCCACTGAATCAGACGTGTTTAAGAAACACGGTGAAAAATTAGGGTTGATTAGATTTGAATCTCTGAGTGTAAAGGATACTCCAGAGAAGCATAGTACTGGTTATATACAGGCATTTACAGGAGCTTTGACTCTTTGTCATTCTTTAGAGAATTTTGGTTCTGATCCCACTGAATATGTGACATTATCTCACGGAACTCTCCATATTGGTGGCTTTACAACTGCTAGTGAAAAATTAGAAGTTGAAGGTAACGCAAAAGTAAATGGATTTGTTCAATTTGGGTCTTTTACTACTGCAGAGAGAGATGCACTAACAGCAACAACTGGAATGGTTATCTACAATTCAACTGATGATAAATTTCAAGGTTATGCATCAAGCACATGGGTTAATTTGCACTGACAGAAATCAGCACTACTGACTTTGTAGTGTTGATCTCAAATTAATCGCTTTTTATATATTCTATAAGTTTACTATTAAGATGATCCTCAAACGATTTTTTATAATAACTATCTAACATACTTATATTTTTCTTTAATAATTGTTTTTTACATTTTTTATTATTTAAAGAATTACTTAAATAGTTTCTTACATTTATATGCAAATTTTCTTGTAAAATAGTTTTTATAAACTCGTTATCTAAACTACTTATATTAAGATACGAATCATACGGTCTTAATATAACATCAATACCTAAATCTCCAATTGAAAAATATCTATAATCCTTCTTTATATTATTCCACCAAACTTCTAAATCTAGTATATCAAGAAAATTGTAAACTGAAACAATACACGAACTCTTTACTGTCATTTTATTAGTATCGTTTTTATAAAAATCAAATAATTTTTCAATATTAGATACTAATTTATTCCAAGTAAAAGGATGGCGTATATATTCATAAACCTTATCTTTGCCGTCTATTGAAAGATTATAATTCACTTGTTTAAAATTAATCAATTTAGATAATAATTGATTTGTAAATTTTGAGCCATTTGTTGTAATATCTAAAGTTATATCCTTTGCAATGTTATTTTCTATACAATAATCTAAAATAAGGATAAAATGTTTGTTTATAGTAGGCTCTCCACCTGTCACTTTTAAATAATCTAAACCGTCATCTAATAATTTTTTTACAAAAATGTACTTATCTTCTTGTCTAAAATTATAAGCATCAACTATTTTTCCTGTAGTAGAAAAAACAGTTGCCAAATCATTATTGTCTTTTATGTTATCATGTATTTTACTACTATTCCAAGGATTGCACATTCTACAAGAAAAATTACAATAATTATCAAATTTAATGTCAAGATATTTTATTTTTAAATCATCGTGAGTAATAATATACTTACTGGTTTTCTTTATGGCTAGTTGCCTAGGAGATTCAAGTCCTATATCTTCTGCTGTCCAACATTTACTACAAATTTTAGGAGACTTTCCTTCAGCCAATTCTTTCCGTAATTTAATAAAAGATTCAAAATATAATGGATTTTGATTGTTAAAATATTGCCAATCTTCTCTACCATCTAAACTTACATGACAACAAGGAAAAACTTTATTATCTGGCATTATACATGCTGCCAAAAATAGATATGGACAATATTTAGACATTAACTTTCTTTTACTGATGATATGTTTAATTTGTAAGAATAATCATTGCAGGTAAATCTATATGCCTTGTAATCAAAGACATTTTTACTGTTACTATTTTTATAGTCTAACTTTATCTGTTTATTATAAATTATAGCTTTAGGAACTTTGTTTTCCATATAAATTTTTCTCCAATCACAATCTGAAATTATTCTATCAAAATATCCATGTTGAAATCCTCCTACTGGTCTGCAATTGAAATCCATGTTATAAATATTACCTTTTTTGTCAATAACAAATTGCCAAAATACAAGCCGATTAGTAATCTTTAAATAGCTACTTAACGCTTTTACATAAGATTTTAAATCAAAATCAAAACAAGGTGTTATACTGTACTCAGGATGAAAACCTCCATTATACACATCTTTTGTATAATTTAAGATATACCAATTTCTCTTTTTATCTATGTAAACATAAACAGCGATTGTACAATCAATATTGAGAAATTTCTGTGTAAAATAATTTTTGTTAGATAAAGAAGATACTTCGTTGTGATTGCAAATAAAAAAACCAGTGCCGCCACTAAAGCCAGTATCTAGTTTTACTATTACTTTTTCTCCATCAGTAGGTATTGTAGGAATATCTAATCTTTTACATACATGATCTTGCACTGATTTATATGAACAAAAATTCAAATCATCAAATGTTAAAATATTACAATTGTAATAATCTACTAACTTTTTTTCTAGATTTAACCATTTATATTGATCTTTAAAATTAATTATTTTAGTTACATCAGGATGTTTTTTTATATAATATTCTGGATTAAAAAAATTATCGTATCCAATATATTTTATATTTTTAATTTTGTTAGACATGTTGACATTATCTAACACAGCATCGTATACAACAAACGGCCTCCGTTTATTAATCAAATAATCTATAATTGATTCATATTTTTCTCTACCACCAATAATTATTATCATCTTATTTTAAATTTTGGAATTTTAGAATCAGCAGACGATACGCATGAAGGCGTAGTACATAATGTCGGTTTAGCAAATAATTTGAATCCGGTTTTAATATTTCCTAATGGTTCATCATGACAAGAATAACTTCTTTTAATATTTCCATCAGGTTCTCTAATAATAATGCCTTGATAGCCTGAATTACACATCCAACCTTCGAACTTATTAAAATTAAAAGCATTAAACCGTTCTGCCTGATCTATATACCATTTTTTTCCGTTCGAGTCTGTAAATTCTACTTGAAATGACGCAGGCACTGTTTCATTTTCAAACTCTGTTTTCGGCAATTCAGTTTTAGCTTTAGGCCTACTTGCCCATTGTCGTTTTGTTTCAGTATAAAACCGCTGTGGCATACCATTATATAGTTTGTGTAATTGCTCTTCAGTATAGCCATCTACGACACGCGATGCTGTAGGATCTGATTGAGGTTTCAGCGTAACATTGATGCCTCGGTTATGTAGGTATAGAGCGTTCTCCCAGTCCCTATCAAACCATTCAGGTACCATCACCATATTCACTGTTACTTGTACATCGTAGGACTGGCAGAATTCTAGCTTCGTCGCAAAGGAGTCTAAATCGCCCGTAGTAGCGACATGCTCTGTATGTAGGCTAGCAGTTATAGATGCTCTATGAAACGGCTTAGCATACTCTACATAGGTTCTAAACCAGTCTAAGGGGCGCGAGCAGTTGCTCGTCATATGGATAGAAGTATAGTTTGTGTTTGGTGCATCATCTGCTAGATATTTGAGTATATCTAAGTAGCCTGGATGAAATGTGGGCTCGCCACCTGATAGAGAAAAGTGAAATGAATTGAATCCGTTAGTTCGTGCTTGGCGTTTTATTTCGTCTATTGTTTTTAGACATAATTCTGTTGGACGGTGGTCTTTTTTTGTCGTATGAGCATAGGGCCAACAATAAGAACATTTGTAGTTACAATATCGTCCTAACAACCAAGATACTGTAAATAAATCTCTATATAGCAATGTTCGTTGCCCTAACGACACTATATCATCAAAAGGTATTTTTGAGAAGTCATATTGACTCCATTTTAAATCTTTATTCATTTTTCGCAAATACTCATTAACTTCATAACATTTTCCCAGGTTTTAGGTATATTCATAATAACATGAATACAATTATCATACCACGAATGTGTTCTATGTGTTTTCCTTGTATCACAATAATAAAACCTCCTATGTTGCGTAGGCAGCATCCTTCCTTCCATTTCCCATTCAAAATTATCTAAGATATCTTGTGGGGACAATAATCCAACAATTCTAAATGTTTTTCTATTCAGTAAGGGTGTATCTTTATGAGGAGGAAAAAATCCTCCTGCATTTAACTTTACTAAAAAACATCTACCAACTGGCGAAAAATAATCAAATATTTTATGAATGCCCGTTAATTCTTTGTATATAGAAGTTGGTTCGTTCCATAAAGATTCGCAAGGTGAAAATCCTAGCTTCTTAGTAACTTCAGGCATACTCAACCCATCCTCTTCAGAAATTCCTGGATAATTAAATAATGCTATACCTTCTCTATTATTCATTATACCTTCTCTACGTAGGTAGGGTTGCCATTTTTCCTTAGGAATTGCCACGAGTTGATCTACTATTTTCATATCTGCTTTAATACTCAATGGTTCCCAAATATCTAGAGCTTGCAATTGTAACTCACATTTTATATCTTCCTCTGTAGGTTCAACTAACATTGGATCTTTACAAAAATTTTCGTAATATCTCCTTCCGCCAGTTGTTTGTGGAGTTAAATTTAATGGCTTACCATTATAATCATATTTAGTTAGGTCCATTTTCTTCCTTTATAAACTTTGTATTATGTATATCTGCACCGCAGGGACAAAACTCCTTCTTACAAATTACAGGATTGATAAGACGACTATAATCTATTTTACCAAATATATTACCTATTACCAATCCTTGTCCGCAAGTTGATTGTTGTATTTCACCATTTGGTATTATGTGAATATTTTCATGTACATTACATCGCCAATTTTTAAAACTATTTAATTTATGAACAATAATATTATTGACATCAATATCTTCTCTTTCATAATTTCTTACAACACAACTTCTTGTGTGCTTAATTGGATGTCTGTATGATGTACATTTCCTAAACCTAGAGTAATGTGATAAAAAATCTAGTTCTTGTTTAGTATAATCTATAAGTTTTTCTTTATTAGATTCCTCTGATTTCACAGGAGCTAATTCCATATCATAATTACCAAGATTATCTTTAATTTTATTTACAACTACTTTACATTGATCAAAGTAACCTGCCTTCATCATTATCCTTGGCACACAAGACAGTTTATCATTTAAAAATTTTAATGTAGAAACATACTGCTCAGTATCTGTATATTCTACATGATAACTCGCTATGACTTCATCAAAATTACTATAATTTTTCTTCCACCATTCTATATCTCTCGATAGATTAGTATTTAAAGAAATAAAATTTCCTTTATATGGCAACAATTCTTTAAACTTTTGAACAATATTTAACAAATTATTCCAATATGTAGGCTCGCCACCAGTAATATTAAATTTAAAATATCTGTAATTTTCTGCCTTTAAAGCTACTATTAACTGTTCAAAATTATGTAGACTTTTATCTATTTTAAAATTATTTTTATTCTTTCCACCATTAGAAAAATCAGCACAATAAGAACATTTAAAGTTGCACCAATCTGAAACTTGCCAAGTTATGCTTACCCAAGACTCATCAGTTCCTTCTATTCTATCAAAAGGTTTCATCTGTATATTTCGTCTGGAATTAGCAAACCATTTTTATCTTTAGTTGCACAGACTGAATCTGCAACTGTTGCGTTTAAATGTAGCCGTTTAACTTTTCCTGCATTTACAAATAAATGATTTTCTGAAGTATCAACTATATAAACTTTATTTAATTCTAAATGAAATCCTGCATCATGGTCAGGAAAATAAAAGTAATTATGAGGATCTGTAATTAAAGGTATGTGTAGAGTCTTTGATAAATCACTATGTACAGGATACGATGTCAAAGGTGTTTTCCATAATACTCTACAACGAGTTAAATTATATGTAGCAATTATTTCTTCAATAATAGTTCCATTAAAATATTCATTCAAAACATTAAAATCAGTTGGACAAGTATCTAACTTATTTGGTTCTACGTTATAAAAGCTACTGTAAATAGAAAGATCACCAATACCATCTACCCATCTCCAAGGATTTGGCACACCTGCACGATGTTGAAAACATACTCCTCCGAATTTAGCTGTTAAATCATAATCATATAAATTATCTACTAATGATAATATTTCAGCTGAATCCGCTTCTCCAACTTCTACTACTAATTCATCTTTACTTGCTTCTATTTTATTTTTCATCATAAATTTTCTCAATATATTCTACTGCTTCAAACCTTGTACAACAGGCTTGACAATCGTTACAATGACGTGTAAAATCACTGCCAGTAATGCTTAATTTCCAATTATCGCAAGTTCTTGTTAAAGGAAATAGGTTTGAGTATAAATTTAATTGCCTATACACATCTACAGTAAATCTTTTATCTGTATTTCTTAAAGGCCTATATTGTTTAACATTATTCCAAGTAACATAAAATTCACCTTCGGTTATAGGACATAATTCTTCTTGCCATGGATTTAATATATTGCCATCGTCATCTAGTTTACTATCAAATCCACACATAACATCTTCCCATTTGGTTAAGACAGGAGATCTAGGATTTGAATTCATTCCATTAACTAATAAATCAATATTTTTGCCGTATAAATCTAGCATGTCTAGACAACTTTGTTTTAAATCACTCTTTGATCCTTCAAAATAAACTATATCAAATGGCTGTTTATCAAACTGCTTTGCAATATAGTTGTTTAAATTATAAATTCCTTCTTCTAAATAAGTATGTCTAGGGTCTAATATAGTATAAAGTTTTATATCAAAATGATAAAAGTTTTTATATGTTAACCATAATAGGAACGTGGACTCCATTCCTCCACTAAATTGAAATCCAATTTTTTCATTTAAATGATCATTTAACTCATACTTGAAATATTGATTATCATATGTGCTTGTAAAGATCATCTACCATCCATTTAAATTCTCTTATCATTTTATTATTTAAAACATCTTCTACAGGATTTAATAAAATTTTCCTTGTTAAATGTAAAATAAATCTATTACGGTCATGTGAATAACCTACAAAAAATTTAACATTATTCTTAAACATAAATTTTACAAATAACCGCATTGATTGCTCTATGACTCTATATATATAAAAACTAGATGTTTCGGTAACAACCGTTGTTGCTAACTTCCATGTAAGGTCATCTTTATATTTTTTAACAATAAAAAATAAAACATTTTTTCCTTTTCGTAAATCACAAAAAGAAACAAGGAAAACCCTATCGTTATCTTTCACTTCATTAATCCAATATTTCTGTTCTTCTAACGACATAAATTGCAAATTATTAAAAGAATTAGCTCCTTCTAAATACTCTTTTAATAAATCATCTGATAATATTTCATGACTACAAAGAGATACTATCATCTTATTTTTTTTCCTAATGCAGACTTTGGTATAGTTTCTATGCTAACATACTTACTAGGAATACAAAATTTTGGTAAAAAATCTTTTAATCTTTTATTACAATTTGCTACATTAATATTTCCAACATAACTAGCAACTAAAAATTCTATACCATATTTTATCTCAACACTTACAATACAATCTTCTACCCCATCTTCTTCTTCTATTTTTGACTCGATATAAGATAAACTTACTTGATATCCGTTTACTTTTACCAAATCATTAATTCTAGAATTAAACTTTATTTTACCATCTTCCCTCATATCGAACAAATCACCGGTATGATACCAACCATTATCGTCTAATCTAAAATCTTTAATGTTAGAACAAAGTGTACTTCCTCTTACACATAACTCATTATTAATAAGAGAAGTTTGAATATTTTCATTATTAACTAAATTTAAATAAGTTGCTTCGATATGATTTTGTGTAGTATTGTGTAAAGTTGGTACACCTGACTCAGTTTGTCCATATATATGAATAAAATTTTTAACACCATTATCAAACATAAACTTACTATGCATTTCGGTTACACGAGTTGACCCGCATATTAAATATTCATATTTAGATCCATCTATTTTTAACTTTCGTGCTTGCATTATGTTGATGATAGGAGGAACTATCACTACATAATCAGCTTCATTTTGAATTTCGTTAACAAAATTTGTAAAATTACCAGTTGTCCACGTACAATCAAACTCTATAACAGCAGGCATAAACATATGCCAAAAAGCACTTGTCATTGCCGGCACGAATGTCAACAAACTAGATTTATTACCTAAATTAAAAAAATCTTTTACAATATTAGGTGTAATTTCAAAATATTCTTTTGGATGAATTATAAACTTAGGAACGCCAGTCGTACCACTTGAGGTAAGAATGATAGAATTATCTACATCAACAATTTCTAATTGCTTGTCAAATTGATCTGTATAAAAAGGTATATTTGTTGGTTGTACAAATATAACGCCACCCACTTCTTTCCAGGCTAGATAACAAGCTATATGCTCTGCAGAATTATCAGAAAATATCTTAACTACTTTATTATTCTTTAATTGTTTCTTATATTCATTTACAAGATTACTTAAATGTAGTTCTTTACCATTTTGATAAATTTTCATACAGAAACAGCTTCTACTTTACCCCAGCTATAAATATTCCAAACTCGTTCATGAATATAATGAACTCCTAAAAACATGGCATTGGAAACTAATGAATAAGCAAAACTTTGTTCTGAGCTAACTCCTACAAACATTCCAATTACCCAAACAGCAACTACCGATAATAGTCTCCAAGAGATTGTTTTACCTGCTGTTCTAGCGTGTTTATCATAGTAACCATCTCTCCATACATTAAACCTATCCCAAATTTTTTCGTGGATAAAATACAAAACTAAACCAATAGTCCAACCGGCAATTGACAACTTAATAATTGCATCTAATGGCATTGCAAAAATAAATCCTGTTACAAAAAATGAAACCATTACCCAAAATCTGTAAGAGATAGTTCGTGCGAGAGTCCTTTTGTTATTTTCTTTTATTTTCATTTAAACCTTTATTATATGTGTAGTTATTTATATTAAAGCTAGATTCAAAAAATATATTTGTATCGTAATACTTAAACAAATCTTTCATATAAAAATTTCTTCAATAGAAGGAAGATAATATTTTAAATCTTTTTTATAATGTTTCCTTAATACATTTATATAGTTACATAATTTTTTATTGCCTTCAGAATTAAACTTATACGGTAAACCTGTTGTATACTTGTGAATTACCTCTAAATTACTTTCAGTAAGCACATTTTTTTGAAAATAAGCCGGAGGTAATGAGTTATAGTGCAAATACGTTGGAAATGTTAAAATATGAGGTTTAAATGTATCATTACTAAAAAAATTATACAGCTCACTAATAGAATTTATGTTAAGAGCAGAGATAGTTGTACAAATAATTAGTCGTAAATTCATTTCCTTTAAATTGTAATAATTTTGTAATATTTGATTCCAATTACTGCCTAATCTCATAAAATCATTTAATTTTTCTACACCATCAATACTTAAATTAATTTTAACAGATTTAAACTTTTTCCAAATGTTATTATACAATACATCAACATTTGTACCATTTGTATGAATATTTATTGTTACATTTGATAAATCAACCCTACTATCTAACTCATTAATAATTTGTAATAAAACTGGAGATGTTAACGGCTCACCTCCAGTAATTGTTATGTTTTTAATATATTGTGTATTGATATTTTTTATTTGTGATATATCAAAGGTTTCTACTGTATTAAACTTTGCTGTAAATCCTTGTAATTCTTTATCATATCTTACTAAATTTTGCCACGTTGTGCTTAACCTTGGATTGCACATTATACAAGATATATTACAATAGTTTGAAATAGCAAACTGTAATGATTCAATTTGTTCTTTACCAGAAAAAATTCTATTAGCCTTTTTTCTTTCTGAAAAACCTCCACCTTCTTCTGCACTTTTACATCTATGACATTCGTCTACCCAATAATCATTTTCATTACTGTCTAGTAATTTATTATATAATGGAGAATTATAATAATCGTTTATAGTTTTAGTCAGCTTGTTTGGATTAGCATCAAATACACAACACGGCACAATATTATTAGACATATTAAAAAATATCTGATTTTGAATCATGTTACATGCTGGCATTTGTAATCTCAACTAATTCTGGAAACAAGATAAAATAATCTATATCTTTTTTCTTACCTTGTTCAATAAAAAAGTTATTTGCTTTTTCTAAAATCTGTTCTGTTCTTTTTGTACCAATTGATTTATGTATATTATACCAAAAATTTTTTATATCATTAACACGTTTATCGTGTATAGTATCAAGATAACCTATTAAATCTTCTATATGTAATCGATATCTTGTTGGAAGGATTGCTGGATCCATATATACAGGAAATGTGCAGATGTTATGAGTGATCCAAAAATTCCGTGTTTTTATTAAATCATATGTATTAGCCCAATCAACCCAATATCTATAAAAATTTTCTATACCATTTATACTAAGAACATTTACGGTTTGATTAATTGATATATGGACTAACTTACTACTCGCAATTATATTTATATTTTTTAAAAAAAGATCATAATCTAAACCAGTTCTAATATTTTCAGCCCGTTCTCCTAATGCATCTAAACTTGCTTTTACTTGAAACTCAATATTAGGATAACTTTTCACAAGATCAATATATTCTTGAATAAATTTGTCTGAAACATTTAGATTAGTTGCCATTGATATTATTAATTGAGTTTTACTATCTTCAAATACCTTCGCTAAACAAGATACTAAGTGTTTAGTATCTTTCCATAAAAACATTGGCTCACCACCTAAAATGTTTACTGTAAAAGATTTAGATATATCTAATACATATCTTCTAATAAAATCTATCAATGAATCTAATGCAGCATTATTCCATTCTTGATCTACAATATAATTTGGCTCACCATTTAATGCTTTCCATGTGCTACTATAAGAACTATCACAATACATACAAGCCATGTTACAAATAGGAGACAATATAAAATCACACCAAGTAACTACTTGTTTTTTTAATTCTAAAGTTTCAAACTCTTTAGCATCCCAAGTTTTATTTTTCCATCTGTTTACACTATCTTGATAAGAAAAATTACATCCAAAACAATACTTAGACCTTTCATTAGACTTCATTTTCATAAATTCTTTATGAAGAGTTTGATTTAAAAATATATCTCCTTTTGCTATCTTTAAATCGTCAACTGTATATTTTATTCCTGTCTGCCTTACACATCTAGTTATTTCTTTTTTAGACTGATTAATTTTTATAGTACTTGCCATAGAACTGCATAAATGCTTAGGATTTAAAATTATCATTTTGCATTTCTAACAATATTTTTTTACTATTATTGCCGTATATAATACCTAATATGTTGCATTTATTACATGGATGACAGGTCCTACCTTTTTTTAGCATATTTCTAAACTCCCACAGTTTTTTACTTTTCAACCAAATATCCTGCACACTAGATTCCATTACATTGCCCATAATTTGTTTCTTTTCCCAGTCATGAGAGCACAATAAAACATCTCCATCCCAATGTATAGACATTCCATAAAAAGGTATATTACATCCTGCATTTGGAATATCCGATTCAAACATATAACCTGCCCTATTACTTAAATGGATAAATCCATAATTTTCGCTTTGGGGTTTATAATAATGTTGGAGTATAAAGTGATCTTCATTCAAACCTACCTTTGCAAATAGCTCTCTAAACTTTTCTTCCTGCTCAGGTCCTTCGTACATTGACACAAAGAACTTGTTTAATCCTGCATCAACTAACTCAACAGTCTTATCATATGTAAGTCTATCGCCATTAGTTACCATGTGAATGTTTTCTTGCCACGGCATATATTTTTTAAGTAGTTGAATACTTTCTGTAAGATTATTGTACAATAAACTTTCACCAAAGCCGCAATAGACTATTCTATTTTGATAATGACTATTGGCTAAGTCACTGCCGACTTTGTCTATTATCTTTAAATCCATGTGTAAGTTCAAGTTAGGATAGCCGTGCGCTCTAGGACAGAACTCACAAGTTAAGTTACATAGTTCTGTAGCCATTAGGTCTATCGACATTAACGAACTAAATGGATCATCAGTGATCATCCTATACTGCATAGGATCATACATAGAGTTTCTGTCTTTATTAATATAATTTTCCCGCTCCATAAATTACGACCTTTCTAATAAAAAATCTACAATATCTGTACTTTTGTAGTTTGCAGGTAACATCTTTAATCTCTTCTCTAAACGTTGTTTAAACGACACTATCTGTTTATGTTTTAAATCTTCGCCTGCGGATTGTTTTATATTATCAACAACATCTTCTTTGCTGGACGAAAACATAAATTGAGGCACTAAGCTACCTGCAAACGGATAAATCCCTATTTCACAATTGTCGAATTTATTTGCGTATTCTATTGGATTTATTTCTGTCATGTTTTTTATAAACAATGGATAATATTCTCTAGATGTAAAATAAATTGCTTTTATGTATTCTATTCTACGAAAATCGCAAATTAAAATCCTATTATATCCTGGATGTACATAGTATGCACTAAACTGTATGTTCTTGCCGTGAACAAAATCAGGAAAAACAGTAACTGGATATACCATGGGTTCTTTATCAAACATATCAATCAGATATAATAACATAAACATATAATTATCAATAAAGTTATGGCTTACCATATTATCTAATTTGCGGTTTATAAAATTGATATAGTTATCATTTGTATTTACGATATCTTTTACTAAAATATCGCCAATAAAACATTTTTCATACGTTCTCCAACCAGATTTAATTGCTTGCTCAACTGCATCCGGGTTTAAATTTAAAATAAAACTAGACATGCTCTATCATCTCTTTTATTAAACTATAATGCTCCCAGTCTTTTATTTTAGGAACTTTTAAATCTGTATTATCAGTACAGCGCCATTTGCTACATCGTATAGGCTCAGTTGGTAAATCAATATTATCTATATCATACATATTACCTCTTTTGCCGCCTAAATGACAATTACCTATATATACATCTCCAGTTGATGCTATCTTACAATGTTTTATTCCTGCCCAACATAACCATCCTTCAAAATTATTTTCTTTATTATAGTTCAGCTCATTATAGTGAACGTTCTTATCAACATATTTGCCATTTTCATAAAACCATAGTTTTAACTTTTTATTATTGTCGTCATCAGTATTCTTGTATATAGTTTCTATTTGTTTAATTTCGTCTGATTTGTAATAAACTTTTTCATTCTCTTCTATTTTTTTAACTTTATTACTGTCAGTAATTTGATTAGGATCCTTGCTATCATTAAATCCAAATTTATCAACTGGCTGCATATTCTTTCCTTTGTCAGCTGCAGGACGTCTAATATATCTATGTTCTATATTTGTTATACCAGCTTTACGATATGCTGTTTCCATTTTTTCAATATTTGCCAAATGTCCAGTTTCAACCATAAACCTTAAAATCAAAGTTTTCTTTGGCTTGGCATGTTTATTTAAATATATTCTTTCTTTATCTAATTCTATAAATTTATCAATATATTCATCAATCCTATCATTTATAAACTCAAAGTGAAAACTTTGTGTAATACCGTCAACATATAAAAACAATTCTTTAAAATATTCTAATGTTCTACTTCCATTTGTTGTAACACTAATATATTTGCTGCCTTTATTTTTGATATATTTGCACAACTCTAAAAAATTTGGATGTATTGTTGGCTCTCCGCCTGTCAAACTCCAAAGTACATTATCTTTTTCTTTTTCATATATTATATCGACAAACTTCTTCATGTTTTCAATCGGAGCGTGTGGACTTGTGTAATCGTGTAAATAATCTACACAGTAGCTACAAGCGAAATTACATCGTTTACCAATATACCAATCTACTGAAAAAGCTCCTGTAGGATTAAATCTATAATATGATGCTATAGGTGTCATAAATATACTTATGTCACAAAATACAATCTGCTCTATGTTTTGGAACCATTTAATGATAGATGGTACGGGTCGAGTTAAACCTTGCTGCCGGTTTGCTGACAAATTTTCTCATTCTCTTAATGATTCTACTCTAGCAGAAATATTTTATAATGAATATTTTGATAATCTTAGAGATATGGCAAAAAATGGGCAAGCTATAACAGGATGTCAAAGATGCTATGAAGAGGAAGAAAATAACAAACCAAGTTTAAGAACAAGACTAAACAATCATAATGTTGTTGGACTAGATAGTATAGACATTCATAATCCTAAAATACAATACTTAGAATTAAGTTTAAGTAACGATTGTAATTTGATGTGCCGAATGTGCGATAGTAGGTATAGCTATAAATTATTTAATGAAGAGGTAAAATACAATGGAAAACCTTTTTCAAAAACAGAACACACTAAAGCAAATATTGATTCCATTTATCCATTGCTTAAAGATTGTAAATTTATAAAATTTACAGGAGGCGAACCTTTAATAATACCAGATCATTGGAGTATAATTGATTACATTATTAAACATGATTATGCCAAAAATATAACACTAAATTACAGCACAAATTGCACTGTTTACCCAAAAAAGAAAATAACAGATGCTTGGAATGAATTTGCGAAAATTGAGTTGGCTGTGTCTTTAGATTCTATTGATAAAACTGAAAATGAGTATCAAAGACATTTATCAATACAAGAAGATGTTGTTAAAAATATATTAGCATATAAAAATTTACCTACTGTAAAATTAATTGCTAGGCCTACTGTAACAATTTATAATGTATATACTTTGCCTGAAACATTAACTTGGCTACACAATAATAGTATAGCCTTTAATCCAACACATTGTTCATATCCTGCTCATATTTCTATTACAACACTCCCGCAAAAACAAAAGGATATAATTTCAAAAAAATATAATGATTTTATTTATATAACAGATAACATTAAGAAAAATTGTGATTATATAATAAAATATATGTATAGTTTAGACGGATCACATCTATTTGAAACTTTTTTGAAACACACTTCCTTCTTAGATAAAGAACGAAATCAAAACTTTTTTGAAAGCTATCCGTATTTAGAGCTTAGGCATTCTGTCTAAACATAATTCTGAAATGTTTACATCATATGGTTGCTCCAACAACCATTTTACAATACCAGCTATGTAGTCACAATCTAATTTCTTTACTCCAGGCATTTTTTCATCTTGTCTTGGCGTATGGATGTTACCTGGTGCTAGATAGGTTGCCTTAATCCATCGATCTGTGTCATCACTAGCAACCATACTTAATTGTCTACAGAATGCTCGCAAAGCCCTCTTTTCAATGCCATATGTTTGAGCATTTCCTTTCACAGGCGTATCTGCACTTGAACCAAATACTATCAAGTACCCTTTTATACCATTCTTAAGCCATCTACTTGAAATAGCTTCTGCTAACATTAACTGTCTAAACTTATGTAAAGCACTAACAAGAATAACTGTTGAATATCCTTGTGCTAGGTCTCCAATTTCATCTATGACATTTTGATTAGAAATATTGTATCCAGTTTTTCTACTGCAATATGTTGCCTTAGGATATAATTTATATATAGATTCACATATGCCATATGTTTTATCGCCAATTACTAGTATTTCCATTTATTCACCTATAAATTCAACTAATTTAGGAAAAGTTTCTTTCCAATTTGTTTTACGCAATTTATCCATATTATTTAATGTATCTTTTATACTTTCAATTTTTGTATTTGGTTTAAGCTGAAGTACCTTAATAAGATCGGATCCTCCATGTAAGTTTTTATATTTCTGTAAATTAATCTCTATTTTTTCTTTAGCTTCTATAGGCAAATTTCTTATACATAAAAAATCAGGGCTTATCAACGGATTGGTTAACTTAATTCGAACATTCAGATCGTTACACCAGTTTATTAAGTCGTCTAAATATAATATGTTTAAAATACTGATTGTAGGAACAACATTTGTTCGCCAATTACGCAAATCTTTTATAAATTTTTTTATATTTGCTTCAACTATTTTCCAATCAGTTTTATATCTAATATATTCTGCTCTAGGACCCACGTCATCTATACTTGCCATCATTATTCCGTTAAATTGTGCAATGCGATCAAACCATAGATTATTCCATGCTAAAAAATTACTACTAAATTCTAATTGAATAGTTTTATGTAAACCCATCTCTATCATTTTATCTAAACATCTTTTGACGTGTTTAATGACTGTAGGTTCACCGCCTGTAAAATAAATTCTAGCATTTACATCTACACGATTTAATAATTCTATTATTTCATCGTCATTGTACTGATTTGTAAAATCTTTTTCTTTGTTGTACCAATATAAAAAATGCTGTGGCAGTTTTATATCTATATTCTTATCTAATACCTCGGCAACTTCTTGATATATTGCGCTACTATTTTTAGCACTGCAGGATAGGCACGCCATATTACATTTATTTCCTAATCTTAAATCTAATAAATAAATCTTGTCATTCTGAAGTTCTATATCTTTTAAATTGTTAATTTCTCTAAGCCTTTTACTATCTGCTCCGTGCTGTTCTGCACCTTCACAAAGATGGCAACCAGGATGCCATTTACCTTCTGACTCTGCAGTTAATATATCTTTGTAAATTTTAGAATCTTTATAATCATCTAGCGATGTTCTAACTAACCACTTTTCATCAAATATACAACAAGGCCTATAACCTCCCACAGGCGATGTCGCTAAGCCATTATGAATTAATGGACAATATGTATTAGACATATCTACCAAAACCCCAATATCTTTCCTGACAGAACCAACATTCTGTTTCACAATGCTTGCTAAAATCTTCAGTGAATATTTCACAACTCCTAGTTAAAGGAAACAATGTATCTAAAAGTCCAAATTGTTCATACAATTCACAAACTCCTTTTTTATCAATATTAATAAGTGGTAAAAAAATCTTATTATCATCTCTAATAGTATCTCTCATAACACCAGCATCTCTATCATCAGCTGGTCCGGCAATTCCCCATTTACTGTATATTTCATTAGGTGGATTTTTTGTAATGCCAACAAAATGACAATATATTTCTCTGTTTTTATATAAACTTTTCACTAAATGTTCTTGCTCTGATATATATTCTTCAGGTGTATTGTTCATTGAGATTTGGTGCTGTCCAAAAATATCTCCAAACTCTTCTTTACAAAAGTTAACAACTTGTCTAGCAAATATTTCTTGATATGCTTTTCCTTTATGGTTTACAGTAATTGGAATGATAGTAGCATTTGGTAATTCTTCTTTAACATATTTTGATACCATATACATAACAATAGCACTATCTGCTCCTCCTGAAATTTTGACACCTATTCTTTTTTTAGTTGTGTCAATCACAATATCTTGTTGTGAATTTTTTATAATCATAGATTTTCTCTTTTAATGTTGTTTCCATATCCGCTACTAAATTCATATTTGTTACCACAAGTTCTGCCACAAGTAAAAAGTCTAGCAAATTTTTTAGATTGATTATGCCAAGAGTTTTCTAAATATTCTTGAAAGAAATCATGTTCTAACACTCGCCATCCATATTTTCTTAAATTATTAAACTCTGTTCCATATAAATCATATAAATGTTGAAAACTTTTCCTTTGTATATTATCCTTATGAAAATATGGAGGAGCGCCTAACCAAGTACAGGGCCACAAATTCATTTCTACATCAATAAATATTGCTTTCTGCTCCTTATATTTACAAGTAATAGGAGTTGTTAATACATACTCATGAAAGTCTGTAATGGATGATCTTACCTCTTGATTTTTGTTATGTTTTGTATCAACAATAATATTACCTAATTTAGATTCTACTTCTTTTACCTGCTGATCTGCAAATCTACTCGTATACTTTACTGTAAAATTTTTAAATCCAATATTGTATGCCATTTCTCTTGCTTCATTGATTTGATGATAGTTGTGTTCAAATTCTATAAAATACCATCTAGCATTTCCTCCAGCATTGATAAATTCAGTAGCATTTTCAATAATCTTATTCCAAGACGAATTTACCCTATATAAATGATTAGTATCTTCTAATCCGTCAATAGAAAAAATAACTGTAAGATTATCTCCTCCTTCTTCTGCCAAATCTCTCCACCATTCTTTTGGACGTAAACTTCCGTTTGTGCTAATTTTGACTTTATTTATTTTTGTTAAACTATATGTGAATGTATCATTAAATGTAGGACTAGCAATGCTATCTCCAAAGTTACCGCAATGATATAATTCTATATTACTAAACGGCTCTAAAATTATTTTGTAATCATCTAATGTACAATCACTAATTGGCATATATGGATTTAAATTTTTGATACTTCCGTGAAACCTAGCACACTGAGGACAAGCTAAATTACATCTACTTGTATGATCTAATTGAACTGTTTTTATTTGATCTATACTAAGATACATTTATATCCTGCCAATTAAATCCTCTAACTTTATTCATCATTTCTGTAAATTTTATAAAATTATTTTTGTCAATTAAGAGAGGTTTTTTGTATTCCATTTCAATAGAAATTGGACTACGTTTTTTATATGTATAAAAATTTTCTTTTCCTACATGCATCAAATTACAATGTGAATCATTAGCTATGATGAGATCTAAACCATTCCCTCCTATTTCTTTACAATAATTATAAGTTTCATTTAATGCGTGAAAGTTGTATGCTGTCAATGTAAACTGATATATACATGAATATTTTTTTAATTTTTTTATATTATCATGTATTATATTCCAAGAATATCCTCTTATCCATTCATATATTTTATCTGTACCGTCTATACTTACAACTATTGTAACACCCTTAAATTTATCTAATAATTCTAAAAGATATTCGTTAACAATACTAGCATTTGTAACAATTTGAATATCTAATCCCTTATGTAATTTGTCTAAAAAATAAAGCGTCTTTTTATTATAAAATGGTTCTCCACCTTTAATTATTACAGACTCAACTGTTTTATGTTTTTCTAATGTTGAAATTATTTCATCAATTTGCTGGTATGATATATCATAAGATTTTATATGTTTGTTTTGAAAGATATCAAAATACTCCTCTTCATAATCATTTACAATTGTATTCCATGAGCTACTAAAATAATTACTGCACATTACACAATTTAAATTACAAGAATTACCAAAAGAAATATCTAATCTTTTCATTACATTTGGATAAGCATTAGGTATTATATCGTGCGATCTTTTCTGCAGACTCCAATTACCCTTTGCACACGTGACACAATGAGGGCTTAAAGTTATATCTGTTTCATTATAGGTTCTGATTTCTTTAAAAAAGTCATCTGTATAGAATTGATCAATGCTAGTAAAACTATTGCCATTAAGAATATTACAACAAGGACTTATTTTTCCTAAAGATGAAATATAAACCCCTGAATCTGCAAAATTACACTGCATGTTCTGTATCTTTAATTAAATCATATAACTCAGGAATAGATTCTTCTATGCTATGATTTCTAATCTTATCTAATTTCCTAGTTATTTTCCAAAACATTGGCAAATTTTCTGATCTATCTTCAGCATACATAAAGTCTATGTATGAATTTAAAATATTATGCACCTCTGTCTTACTAGCATCTTTGCGATCTTGAGGCCAACTTTGTTCATCAATTAAGTTACATAAAGATATTTTATATTTTTTATACTTGTCTTTGACAATGTCCTTTACATGAAGAGGTAGCATTCTAATACTGTAATGCCAAGGTCTATGTAATGGATGTGGAGTAATTAATGGTCTATGATTGTCATCATTAACTCGAGGTAATTTGTTAAGAATAATCCATTCTATAAATTCAGGAAAATGCAATACATTAAAAACATTTACCGTAGCAGCAATCCAACATTTATAATTACCTTCTGCTTTACTTACTTCTTTTAGATTTTCATGTATTTGTGTAAAATTACTTGGCGGTCTCATGTAGTCATTTATTTTACCAAATCCATCTATACTTGCACCAATATTAATTTGTTTAAAATACTTCCAAATATCATATGCTCGTTCTGGTACATTTGTTAGATTAGTATTATATTCTACTATAATATGTTTAGCTACATTTTTATCAATACATTTTTGTAAAAAATCATAATGTTTTGTAATCATTAATGGCTCTCCGCCCACAATATACAACTTTTTTATTTCTGGAATTCTTTCATCCATATTTTCCCAAAAAATATCTTTTTCGGGCCAACTATACACATCATCCTCTGGAACATATTTTCCTTTATTATTTTTTTGTAATGTTACTTTACCATGTGTATCTTGAAACGATGTGCCATATAATTTTACATGATCTTTATACCAAGTACTAGAATCTGTAGCTCCACACATTCTGCAAGATAGATTACATAAATTACCAAAACGCAAATCATAGAATATACAATCTATAGCGTCTACCTCAATAGTTCCATCTGCATCTGTCTTACTTAATAAATCGTTCCATGAAAAATATCCACGCTTTATCCAAAGTTCATTTTCATAATCTATCCTAGCTCTCATATTAGCATTAACTTCGCGTTCGCATCGTATGCATTCAGGATGCCATTCATTATTCATCATTGACTTACGAATATCTTTACTTAGTTGACTATTTCTAGACTCTTGCATCTTTCCGTCGGTTGCATTATAAACTTTTCCATTAGAATCTCGCAGCAACCCTAGATCTGGGCCTTGATTAGCTTGACAACAAATTCTAATATCACCATTTGATCGTAAACTCTGACTCATCCAAGGTATTGGACATAATTTATCATTCATTTAATAAACTCCAAATGCGGAAATGTTTTCCAATAATCTACGTTGCGTAAATAATTCAACTTCAAAAAATATTCTTTTGCTTTATTAATTAATTCATTATCATTACGAGTATCAGCGGACAATGCCAGTTTCAATCCTTCGAGTGTTTTTCGCTCTCTATTTTTGTATGTGCTTTTATTACACAACCAACTATTTTTTATAAACAAATCAATCCTTTCAATTTCTTTCTTTCTATATTCTAATGGTACTAATTCATGTCTCAACCATTCTTTACCTCTTACAGATGTAAATCCTAAATGAAATCTTTCATTCTTAGAATTTTGACAGACTCCGTCTATATATTCTAGTAATGGTGTTAATCCTATACAATTCAACAACTGAAGACACGTTTGAGTTACCATCTCCCAATTTTCATTTAAATTGTTGCTAATCTTTATACTTTTTACAACATCATTCCAATTTGTATGATATCGTATTAATTCATCTTGTTCAAATCCTGCATCAATTGAAAATCTTAATAATCCTCCACTAAAATGATTAAGTAAATCAACAATCTCTTCTGTTATTAATGTTCCATTTGTTGAAATATCAAGTTGTATATTTTTTGCATATTCTGTTTGCGCTATTTCCCACATAAAATCAATACTATGTCTATCTGCAAATACTTCTCCACCCCTAAATTCCATAAACAAAACATGTTCAAGATTTGATAATATTTGATCTTTAAAGAATTCGCTTTGACTTAAATATTCTTCACCAGATTTACGAGCAATATCTAAACTACCTTGCATTTGCCCTGTCATTTCTTTGTTCCATTTAGAATACTCTTTGTACATCATAGAACTGAGATTAGGAGAACACATAATACAACTTAGATTACATTTTGTGCTTAGTCGTATTTCCCACCATTGAGGCATACTATCTACATATCCATTCCTATCATAATATCCTTGCAGTAAAGATTCTATTTTATTATAAAATCTTTTATTTTTTCCTGTACGCTTACTGCCAAATCCGCTGTTTTCCATTCTAAAACAAAAATCGCAATTTGATATTTTTTCTCCTTTAAGCATTTTCATACGAAAATCTTGCATAAATTTACCGTTCCACAAATCTTCTATTTTATCTTTAGATAAATTGTATATATCTGTGTCTGAAGAATATGTATCTTGATTAATTTCATCTAATGTAAGATTTTTTGGTATGCCAAAATCAATACCTTCTATAGAACAACACACTCTTGCATCACCTTTACCTCTTGTATTAAGTTGTACAAAAGGCACAACACAAAAATTATTATGATCTATATTCATCATATATCTTTTAATAATGGAAATGTTTTTGCGAAGTCTAAATTACGGCTTTTGTCTAATAGTTGTAAGTACTCTCTTGTTTCTGGCAATCTTTGACTCCAATCCTCAGCATTCATAAAATTAATTAAACCTTGGTATCTTTTTTTACCGTACTGAGCATCGTCAAAAGTGTGTTTGTCAATTTTTTGCTCAGACACTCCTGTAAATTTTTGCCAGTTATCATCTATCCAAGGAAAAAATTCTTGCTCATATTTGTCTGTTATACTTTGTTTGACAGATTGAGGTAAAACTTTTACATTTAATTGGGGAGGCCAATAGGCAAAGTGCATATTGATTCCACCTGCACCAAAGGGCCAAACATTTACTTTCTTAAAACCTTGCGTAATCTTCCATTTTACAAGTTCAGGTATATACCCAATATTTAGAGCCATAATAGTTGTAGCAGTAGTAACTTCTACTGGTGCTGCTGTATTATCTAATTTCCAAAATACTTCTTCTTGATGTTCCCATTTAGATGGATATCGTATATAATCATTCTGTTCTCCATACGCATCTATTGAGTAATGAAATCTTACACGTTTAAACTCTGCCCATAAATCAAACAGATCATCTCGCCATTCAACCGCATTTGAATTATATCTTAATTCTATATTTTTTGCGTAGCCTTGCTTAATACATTCTTCTAACAGTTCATAATGTTCTTCAATAATAAGACTTTCACCGCCAGCAAAATATAGTTGATACATATGCGGCACTTGTTCCATCAACTCTCGCCAAAATCGTGGATTATCTTTATGCCAGTTGTAGCTTGCTCCATGAACTCTGCCTTTATTTGTCCATTGGCTTGTGCCTTTTAATTTTTCATTCTGCATCTGTGGATAAATTTCTTGCCATTCTTTTACCCAGCCAGATGAATCATGTGGCGAACACATTACACAAGCTAACTGACATTTTGAACCCATTCGCAAATCAATGTATCTTATTTTTGGCTTTATGCTGCCATCTTCTTGTGTCTCGGCTACCATTTGTTCTAAATCATATCGTGCTGCCCAGTATTCTGTCTCCCAGTTGCGTTTGCTTCGGTGTCCGGCATCCTCCTCCTTATAACATTTTAGGCATGAGGCTGGTTTTTCGCCCCGTAACATCGCTTTTCTTACATTCCGCATATATGCGGAGTTCCAAGCATCGGCTAGCGTAGTGTGATTGAAATTAGCAGGTATGCCGTCATCGTTTTTTACTACGCCAACTTCACCGCCACCTATTTTTTTAGAAGAATCAGGATCTTGCACGGAACTTGCATTTGAGGTGCAGCAGGTTCGCATTTTTCCGTCGGGTCTGGAGGAGAGGTGCAGCCAAGGTAAAGCACAAAAAGTATCTGATATCATCTCGATTTATAATAAGTAAATTCGTTAAAATATGTACCTAAACTAGCCCATAAAGCAGAAGGAAGTAAAGTTCTATAATCATTGCCAACATAATTATAATTTTCCCATAAAGATTTCCTAGCATCTTTTTCTTTATAATGTTTCCAAAACTCGTTATCAACCTTATTAGTTAACATATAATGGTGTCTAATATATCTACTAGCCTCTAACCATGTTTTTCTCAACAACTTATTAAAAGTTGCAGGTTTGTAATTCCTTTCTAAACATTTTGCTAAGGTTTGTATACCAAATAAACTCATGTATAAACCAGTAGATTCTAGAGGATCAATAAATCCGTTAGTCAATCCAATAGCTACTACATTGTCAACCCAAGGATTTGCAAGATATCCTGGTTTCCATTTTATTACTCTCGGAGTTGCTCCATTATAATAATTCCATTCTTTTGTATATTGTTTATATTGTTCTAAGGCTTCGTTGTCAGTTACATGCCTGCTACTATAAACATACCCAGATCCCATCCTATTTTGTAAACTAATAACAAATTGCCATCCATAATCTCTAGCTATTGCTTCTGTATAAGGCAATATCGTATCTTGTTGAAAACTACATACCCAAGCACTGACAACTAACTGATCTTCATCTTCTATAAAAGTTTTATCTTTTACAAACTTTCTAGAAAACCCAGTACAATCAAGATACAAATCGTAACCTTTAGGCAATTCATCAATTGTATCGTATATATGATGTATTTTCTTACAGTGATCTTTTACAATTAATCCTGCTTTTTCTGCATCTAAATGATATCCATAAGAAGCCCAACTTCCTTCATAATACAATGTATTTAAATCATCTTTATCTACTTTATTATCTAAGTATTTTTTAACCCATTCGTCAAATTGTCCTTCAGCATTATACCAAAATGTAAACGTAAAAGGATCGGCATCAATCCAATTATATTTTCTACCTCCAATTTTATATACTGCATTACATTTAGGCATCCATTCTGATTCTTCCATACCTAGTTCTTTAAAAAAGAATCCAACTTGTGGTAATGTAGATTCGCCTACTCCAATTTTAGGAATAATAGGACTTTCTATTAATGTAATATCAAAATTAGGAAATTTATGCTCTAAATAACCTGCGGCCCACCATCCAGTATTACCTCCGCCAATTATACATATTTTCATAGCCAATCCTTTAAAATATCTTTCATTTCATTATAGGTTTTAGAAAACGTTACACTTAATAGGATACGCTCTGTGTCAGCGTTATTCACTAACCCATGGGGAACCTTAGTGTTAAACAATACAGGCTTTTCTAAATTATAATGTAACATCTTATCTTTTTCATATTCAAAATGACCTTTTTCTCCTTTTTCTGTCGTTTCAAATGTATAAACATCTTCTTTACGAGTATAGTAACTGAGATCATCAGTCTTTCCTATGCCAAAACAACTATTATTCGTGTCAACTTGGACCGGAATATTTAAAGCTGAAAATCTACCCCTATCTAAATGAAGTCCATTAATTACATGCGGAGGATTTAAATAATATTCTAAAGTTGTTGACTCTTTAGGAAAATAATCAAATAGATCATGATCTACCTGTAACCAATAAATATGCATAATACCAGGGTTCGCTTTAGTAATATTTGTGAAAACACCTTCGTGCCATACAGCTTTAACTTTTTCTAATAAATCATTAGGAAAATTATTTACTACAGTAAACGTACTCATTTGTATTGTTCTCCAAAAGGGTCAAACTCTATACCACATTTTGTAGCACAAACTTTTAGCTTTCCATCAACACAAGATGGTTTATTCCAGCTTGCTTCAATATTATCAAATATTCCTGTTTCAAATACTTTTTGTAATCCGTTACGGGCATCTAACGCTCGTTTATCTGGAATGAAGTCCCATATTTGTTCTACGTATGGATCTTTATGCCACCATTTATACATTCTACCGGCAGTCCAACAACAGGGTAGGGCTAGTCCTTCGGCTGTAATAAACAGATTACCTTCATCTTT
>Ga0213858_10000175_pt1 | contig 30419 bp, 34 predicted proteins | sample PICome_FD_160122 | JGI IMG/M metagenome (GOLD analysis project Ga0213858, IMG submission 160122) | Coastal seawater microbial communities near Pivers Island, North Carolina, United States - PICO245 | ecosystem: Environmental > Aquatic > Marine > Coastal | place: USA: North Carolina | collected... | reverse complement strand
TATCACCCATCTCTCCTAGTTCTGTATTTAGAGCAAACCAAAAGTGCTTGATTTCTTCTCGTTTGATTTCTCTCTTTACTGGAAAGACCAATCTAAATTTCGGGGTTTCTTTAGTAGAAGATGCTGTAGAGTAGCAAACAAAGTGATAATTACCACATTTATGTTTTAAGAATTCTTGTAAATCACCTACGAATTCATCTACGTCTACAGCACACCACCCGCCCCACTTGGTAACATTATCATTCTTTCGGGTGGTTTTATCCAGATAGGATGCTGGGGACATCAAGTATGCTGATGTCTTGTTCTTTCTTGGTATACCTGCCAATTTATAGAGCACTTGTTCAAACTGAGAAAAGTCCTCGAAGTCAATCTTGTTGACCGTGGCAGTATCATAGAGTGATTTAAATAGTGTACCCGATATCATATAGTATATTATATCATAAATTGACTTAAATGTAAACCATTATTTGCATTATTTTTATATTTTGTTATGGCGTTCGTACAAATTTGTACGAGGTTATTGGTATAGGCATCTTTACTTGTCATGCTGTATGCAGCATCTGCAATTGCCTGTCTGTCGGATAAGGTAAGTGTTGACCATTCTTTTACCTTGGCGTGCATGTCTGCCTTATTTTCAAATATATGAACGAACTGTTTCATATCATCTGGTAACATTTCTTTGGCAGGATGTTGGCCCTTATAGTTCTTTACCAATACAGGAACGCCTCTACTTAGAGATTCCAATGAAGTGATAGTAAAGGTATCATACGTAGCAAGACCTACGAACGTGCACAATGACTTGCCTATCTCGTTAACCATTTCCCCATGGTCTATATTAAGTCTAATGGCTCGATCGGGATTGTCTTTAAACTGAGTCATATTCTTGTCGATATACCTGCCGTTCTTGCTGTTCTTGTTTAGGTAATTAAAGGCGGTATATACTTCTGTCTTGATATCAGTGTCATTAAATGCCTCATGGATAAAGAATGTAGATTTTTCACTATTGGCTGCGGAGCAATGTCGTATAATACCATCAGATTCTTGTACAGTTTCTCTTTCGGAGTATGAGCAAAACAGAGTGCCTTCTATAGGAACATTATACTCGGGCCATCTTTGGTAGAATTTTTCGGTACGTGATTTGTGATAGGCAGAACAGTTAATAAAGGTATGTCCCTGTTCGCAAAAGTCATTCATCAGACCTGCTGAGTTTAGGTCTGACCAGAATCCTGGATTAGTCATAGATGAAAAGACAATAGGAATATCCAAATTCATCAACTTCTCGTATGGGTAATGATTGAACAAGTAATTAGAGAATATCACATCAGGATTAAACTCTCTAATGGATCGAATCATATCATTTGTAATTGCACTTCTCTTGGACTTCTCGTAGTCCTTTACATCAATACCTTCTGGTATCTCACCTTTGAAATAATCAATTCCATCCAGGTGTTCGTGCAAGTCTGTAAACGCACTATATAACCTTACATCATGTCCAGCACTTTGTAATGCTCTTAATTGGCACAATGCACCTTGGTCAATACCAGATGCCCTTTTATGATACGAAAAGAATGACCTAAACGTATAGGGTAAAATAAATACCTTCATTAATCTAATACTTCATCAATGTCCATTTCATCCATTTGATCCTCATCAATATAACGATCCAAACTGTGTGCCTTTTTATCTAGCACTGGATACCAAATACTTTTGGTTTTGGGTGTCATATTACGTTGACCAATGAGTTCGGCAAACTCTCGATAATCTTCTTCATTTCTAAAACGAACTTTAATTAACTTGTATGCTTCATCTTGTGGCTGATTGAAAGAAGGCATACCATCCCAATCATAAGGGGTAGTTTCTTCTTCACTGCCATCAAGTACGAACAAGTTTTGTGGCTCGTAATTAACAAATTTATCTCTATTATTCGACATTTAATTCCTCCTGCTCTGTCATTATATCTGCTGATTTTAGTTTTACTAATCTCATACCATATTCGTTATTACCTTTAGGTATATTTAGACCTGGTTTCTTTGTAGGTTTTATATGTTGAAATTGGCTGTAATCAATGTGATGATGCCATCTTCCCCATTTTTGGGTTATCTTAACCTCTTCAGGATGTTGTGCATGTAGTGACTCTGCAAACTCTCGTCTGTGATCAAAGTTCTCTCCTGCACGTGTATCTTGGCCACCCACTTGGTCAATACCATATACCTCTTTTGTATTACCACCTTTCATAGTCAATGTGGCAACTTTTCCACATAGCATTTGATTGAACAAGAAAGTGTGATATCCACCCTTAATTACCCTTAGTGATAAATCAGTATCTTCGTTATACTTACCTCGCCAGTATAATTCACCATATACATCATTTGCAAGTAGTATACAAGAATACACTCTAGTATTATGATAGTATGGCGGTCTCTTGGTTGAGGCTGGACAGAAGAACGCATAGTTCATACCTGCCATTTTGACGTCAGTATATCTGTCAGTAAAATCTTCACATACCCTAAAACAAGTTGGGGTAGTCATTTTGGTCTTTCTATTATTATGTAATCTATAAAAATTATGGATATTATCATCTAGAATCCAATGTCGTTTATGGCCTTCATTGATGGAATGTTCCCATACCCAATTACGAACTGGAATGGATCCACCTAGCAATCCTGTATCTTCACAGCGTCTTGCCCATTTTGGATTTTCTCTAAACCCTTCAGGTAAAACTAATAATCTGTTAGGATTAATTACTGCAGCATAATCATCATACTCTGATTCTTCGATAACAACTCTATACATCGCACCCATGTCATCCAATGACTTTACAGTAAGCCTTGAATCAGCACGACCCTTAGATATAATGTAAATTGGATATCGTGATTGCATTATGTAATAATTCCTTGTTTCTGTGGTACTACAAGACCAGACTTCATGCTGTTAATCTGTTGTACCAAGTCCGGTTTAGGATCTACCATAAACATTACAAATCTTTCTGGTATATTAACTCCCTTATCTGCCTCGGTATAAGCCATAAAAGGCATAAACCCAATCTTGCCCTCTCCTGCTGGAATAAGGCTAAAACCATCAGTAATAGTAATACTGCCAGTTTTTGTTTCTACATTTCCGATAATTTCTTCACCGGATGATAATCTAACTAATTTCATATTTTCTCCATTAATGTGTATATTATATCATATTTAGACGTGCTTGTAAAGTGTTTAGCCAAAAAAACTTTCCAAAGACGACTGTTCTTCGGCCGACCAACCAATTGATTTAAGTATTGGTTCGATTGGAGCCAAGAAGGTTTTTTCAAATTGTAATTCATAGTCAATATATTTAGACAAGGCAAATTCTTCTGGCAAATACTGAGTGAATCCAATAACATTTTCTTTTAAACTGTTAGGGGTTTTTAGGTATACAAATTTAATCTTCTCGCCGTTCTTAATTGATTCATACTTCTTATTTAGACTATAATTATCGAGTAAGTGATTGTGTAGTAGTGCAGCACGCACATGTATAGGAGTGCCCTTTCTGTATATCGTTGCAGCATCTCGGTAGTCCGAAACATTGGATACACCACGTGGGAATGCAATCTTATCTGCACTTAGTGAACAGAAGTAATGTTTAAATTGTTTGATTGATAGTTGGGTCTTTACTTCATCACCAGTCATAATCACTTTAAAAATTTCTTTTAGAGCATCTCGACATGGTTCTGGCGTTGATGACTTAATTGCCTCGATACCCATAATTTTGAGTTTGGGTTCGGCATATCGAACACCCTCGTTGTCAAACACATTGAGGATATATCTCTTCTTGGCAGTCCATATCGCACGATCTGCAATCACTTCTCGTTTCATCACCATGCGATTTTCTATACCACCCATCATTTCAAATAACTTGTCATATGACTTGGCCAGTTCTGGTTCTAGTTTCTCACTGGCAACTTTATCCAAGAAATCAATAGTATTGACAGGGTTGACCAATTTAACCAAATCATCTAAGCATACATACAGCGAGTCGGTGTCAATGGCAATAACGTAGTCCTTTCCTCGCGTAGACAGCACCTTATTGAGGTATTTGTTGATTGACTCTTCGGCCCAACGTATGGTAAGTTGTCCGGACAATGTAATGGCCTCAGCGATACGTTGATCGAAGAACCTGAAGTATTTATTGCCCATAGCACCATAAAGAGAATTAAGGAGAATTTTAATAGCCATTTGCCTGTTCTCCGCAATGTTGATTCGTCTTTCAATATCATAAAGTTTTTGTTTATCATTTTTATCCACCTTTTGTAACTCTCTTTGTGCCGAGAGCATTTCTTTTTTAATTCCAACACGTTCACTATACATACCGTCGACAAGAGTTGGCATAAAACCTTTCTTATCAGTTCTAAACATCTGGCCGTTACCGCCGATTGATTTACCAGGGTTCTTAAATGTGTAACCTTGTAATATCTTTTCTATGTCAAGATTCATTACCTCGCCATCTACAATGGTTTCGGTCGACATATTATATTGCATAATCAGTGATGGGTAAAGTGAGTTAAGGTCAAACGATACTACGTTTTCGTGTAGACCAACCACTGGGTCTTTTACATAACCACCAGGGTAGTTGGTCTTGACTTTCTGATCGAAGAAAGGTATTGCAGTCTTATTCTCATATAGGTAACGATAGATAATTGATTCCCATATCGCAGTAACTCCGAAAGTATCTGAGTAGTTGACACCACCCTGATATGCCATAGTAAGACACAATGTGATAAGACCCATCTTATCCTCAAGGCGATCCACGAGTTCTACGTCTTTGATATTATAGTCAATAAATTTTTGATGGTCAAACTTGTATAGAGTATGTAGTGATCCGTGTTCTTCGTATGACAATTTCTTCTCGCCAAGAACAACATTAGCAATATGGTCGAGTCGGTAAGATTCTTGATTGCCATAAGAGTATCCAAATTTCTGGAATAGTTCTAGGTAATCAATAGTGGATATGCCCTTCAGGTCATAGGTCGCCTGGGTTCGGTTCATGACCTTGACATCATATCGGTCTACTAGACCCCAGGGAGAAAATTTCTTGGCCATATCATCGCCAAGGATTTTAAGTGTTCGGTTAATAAGGTAAGGCACATCAAAGAATCGGACGTTCCAACCGGTGATGATATCTGGGCAGTTACTAGGTAGAGACCAATGCAATATGAAGTCTGATAGAAGTTCTGCCTCTGAGGAGCACTTCTTGTAAACTACCCGATGCGTTTTCATAATTGATTGTTCTACATCATAGTCATTAAGACCCCACACGTAATACGTATTGTCTATGTTGTTCTTTAGAGCAATTGAAATAACTGGATATTCGGCCGCATCTGGTTCTGGGAATCCTTCATCTGACGCGACCTCGATATCAAATGATGTTACGTTAATCTTGTTTCTATCCCATTCGATAATACCAGGGAATTCGTCATTGATAAATGCAGGTATATATCTGTCATTGCCAAAGATAAGGCGACCTGCTGTATTCTTGTTTTCATTTATCCATTCTTTGGCATCGCGCATAGATTCCATTTTGATAGGAGCCACGGGCACACCAGATAGTGATTTCCATTTAGTGGGTTTAGGGGTATTAACAAATAGAGTGGGCTGATACTTGATTTTTTCTTGTTTCTTTTGGCCATTTTCATAGCCACGATAGAGCAACATGTTGCCATATCGAGTTACGTTTGTATAGAATTTCATAACGAGTAATTCACCTTTTAATAATATGTATATTATATCACATAATGAGTGCAATGTAAAGTGTTTTATACATTTATATGTACGAAAAAGTGTAGTTTGTCGACATTTATATGTACGTAAGGTTGGGGGTAATTGCTTACCCCCGCATGAATGTGTCAATACTTAAAGAAGAAAGTTACTGGTTTGCATCACGATCAGCATTGGCGCTAGTCCAATAATTGCTCCTGTTACAAACACTAATGTTCCAATCGTCTTTAAGGTCTCGGCAACGTCTTCATACTTGTCCATTAGATGAACTATATGCTTCATGTTGTTTCTCCAGTAAATTTAGTTTATTACTTAACCTACTGGGTATTCGCTGCTCACCAGAATCTATTCTTGAATAAATTCCTTCTTCTTTGATGCCCCAGCAGACCCTATTTCGATCTTCCTAGGACGCCTCTCTTCTGGGACTTCTACTCTAGCATTCACTACGAGTATTCCATCCACAAGATCGGCACCGTCTATTACGACAAATTCTGAGAGTCGGAAGGACTTCTCAAACTTGCGGGACGATATACCTTTATGTGCATATTCACGTTCATCCTTCTCAGACTTCTCTGCCTTAATTAACAGAATACCATCTTTGACTTCCACAAGAATGTCATCCTGTGAAAATCCTGCAACGGCCAGTTCAATGATAAAATTTTCATCATCGACCTTAACTACGTTGTGAGGTGGATAGTTGTCTTGAATTCTACCAGCTGTGTGGATTCTTTCAAGTTCGTTAAGTATCGGCTCGAACCCGATAAAGAGTGAACGCGGCACGTTCATAGTATTTCTTACCATAGCTTCCTCCTATATTTAGCAAGGTTAAAAAGTGGACCCAGTTATCTGGCATCCACTTTTATTTATACAACTTTCGTTGTTAGTTTAAACATTTGTTACAGACTTTATGTATTCTGCCAGATTTCATAAATTTGTGAAATCTTTTCCATGCTTTTTTAAGTTTTTTCTCCATTACTGTTTCCTATGTTGTATTTCGGACACAGTTCCCATTGCGCTTTCTCTTTGTACGGAATGACCTTTATTTGGCGCAATGGTGCCAAACTTGTTGCCGTTGCTGGATTGATGATTGTTACTAATCCCCAGTCTTGCAATAACGTGGCAATTGTGTTCCTACGTTGTAGGTCATTCTCGATTAAGTTAGAAGGTTTTCCATCTAACAAAAACAGTTCTTTAAAATGAACAATAAAGTATCGGCCCTGTTTATGTAGGATATGACAAGACTGATACAGTTTTTGATCTTTACGTGATGCGACTCCAATACGAGTTAATGTTTCTCTTATCTTTAAAAAGTCGTCTGGTTCGTTAAGGGTAATTTCCAGCATATCAGCCGGTACCCAATTTTTGATTTCAATATTTTCGTTTTCCACCTTTATAAATCCTTTGTTTCAATGTTTCAATATGTTCATCATTAAATAATGGTAAAACGGATTTAGCCTTTTCATTGCTATACCCATAATATTCTTTAATGAGCTCTAGGTTTTCAACCTCTTGTGGTTTGAGCCACTTTGAAAACCTTTTCTTCTTCTTAATTATATTTATAAGAAAATGATATTGAAGCTTATTGTCTATATGGTGGTTAATATTCATCTCATTGGCAAATAGAACCGTATCAGTAAAGTATGATAATGCTCTATTAACCATGAATCCAGGATAACTTTTTTCTGATATATCGTCGTGCATTATATCTTTCTTTGAGATATTAATACTGTTCACATAATCAAATGGGTTGCTCATTTAAATTTTACTCCAGCCATAATTTCTGTGCAACATGCCACGAGGTTTAGTTCGTGGTCAGCAACAAATGCATTCTTATACTGATAGTCAGCAAGAATGAGTACTAGCTGTGGAATAGATGTTGGTTCAACATGTTCTCCCATATTATCATATATCTTACGAAATACAGCAGCTGGTTCAGTGTCAATGTTATCTGCAACCCATTGACGCATCTTTTTAAAGTCTTTGCGTTTAAGTGAACTCATTAATTCATTAACTGATATATCAGATAGGGTAACCAATATACCTGTATCAATAGTACCTGAAACTGAATATCGTTGTAATTCATTTAGTACCCTGCGCCAGTCAGGCATGTGTTTCATAATAAGTTCTGCAATAACAGGAACCTCATATGATACCTTCTCTGTGTCTAGGATGAACTGTATACGTTTCAGAAACTCTGCACAGAGTGTGCCAGAATCCTTCTTTGACATATTAAATTCAATAACAGAACACCTACTGTGTAGAGGCTCAATGATTCTATTCTTAAAATTACACGTTAATATAAACCTACAGTTCGCACTAAATTCTTCTATAAAGCCACGTAATGCAGGTTGGGTTGATTGTGGATTAAGGTAGTCGGCCTCATCAAGTATCACTACTTTATAGCCACCCTGTAGGGAGACGGATGAGGCAAACTTCTTAATTTTATTTCGGAGTGTATCAATACCTGATTCTTCTGATCCATTAATCAGTAGAAAGTCAAGATCGAGCTCATTACACAAGGCCTTGGCAATTGTTGTCTTACCTGTACCGGCTGTACCGGTTAAAAGCATATTGTGTAGGTCACCTCCTTTAACAATATCTTTAAATGTTTTCTTGATTGATGTAGGTAAAATACAATCGTCAATTTTTTGTGGTCGATACTTCTCTACCCATAAAAAATCATCCATTAGAGTACCTCCCAACCAGTAACTGTGGAAAGTCGGAAAGACCTCCAAGCCTCCTTGTCGAGAGCCCATGCTGCCAAATGATCAGAGTCGGGACTAATTTCTTTAATTGCGGTCTTTACTCCATGTGCTTCCAGTACTGTTTCATTAAGAGTACATGGCATCACACGGACTTCGCCGGTATTGATTTTATTGAAGGTAACTGTTACAGTACCACGTTTGAGAGCCTCAATGAGGCGAGATGTTTCATTTCTATCCATAATATAAGTTCCTTAAATTTACTCTGTGATTAGGGTAATATATACTGCAAGAATTTGTGCACACACTCCTGTCACAAGTAGCATACCAATTAGCATTTCCATAATATTTCCTTTTATTCAAAAATGAAGGGGAGGTTGCCCTCCCCCTGAGATTAAGATTCTGCTGAATCTTCTTCTTCGACAGGTAATTCACCTTCCGGTGTTTCGCCATCTTTAGGAGCAGCTGCATTTAAAAATTTCACTACTCTATTTCTCAATGAACCGACTGCTTCTAGTTCAGGTCCTTCAAAGCCACCACGCTTGGAACAAACGTCAATAATTTGTACCATCGTTGCGATGTCTTGTAGAGACAGTTGAGGTGCCTCTGTTTCTGCAGTTTCTACTGCGTTTACTTCTTCAGTCATTTTCTTCTCCTTTGCAAAGTTTAGACTAATTTAAGAGAGCCCGACCTTCGGCACTCTCCACATTATCCCCATCATTTAAAATGGGAGATTCGTTAATGTACTTATATTTATACACCATAAGTACTAGTTCTTTCCAAGGCAATAAAATATTCTATTGGATAATTAGTATTCTGCCAGTTTGAAATCAACTTAGAGCTGATTGAGACAAAATAATCACCTGGTAGTAATTTTAGATTTGGAATGTTGACCACAAATGTAAATGGTTCTTTACAGTTATTGTCTTTGTCTACCACAATATCAAATGTATTAGCAGTAGAGTCTTTAACGTCTAAGACACTTGCTGTAACCACACCATTCTCACCACTAAGTGATAATTCCATGTGACCTAGCACTGATGCGGCCTTCTTGATTTGATCAAGTACTTTTTCACTAAGTGTAACCCCTACTTCAGCATTAGGCATTGTAATGTCCTTTTGTGGCTGTGTAAGGATTTCTGTCTCAGCAAAATAATATTTAATCTTCTGATCGCCATTAGACATAGTCAAAGACTTGTCATCAAACGATAAGGAAGCATTCTCGATAAGACCATGGACTGACAAGAATTCGTTTAAGTCATAGACTCCGAACTCCAGTGGAAAGTCCTCAGTGATATCAGCAATGGCCATGATATTCTTGGCCTCTGAAATTGTTTTCACTTTCTGGCCAGGTTTAAGCACTAGGTTAGGATTAACACTAGCAAAGTTTTGTAATACCTTTAAGGTATCGTCTGAAATAATCATATATTCTCCTTCATTTCAATAGTTAATATTATACCACGCATTACCTTATTTGTCAAGGTCTTTGTGATATTCATCATGTACATTAAGAGCAATGATAGCGTAGTGTAGTATCTTTAATAGGTCAGCCCTATTATATCCGTCCTTCTTGCCGTATCGTTGTGTATACTTAAGCACATTCCCTAGAGCAAATCCCATACCGTGTCCACAATCAATAATAAATTCAGTAGATTGAAATTTATTCTTGCTGTAGTGGCCGTCATAGGTTTTACTTATATAACCAAGGAGCTCTTCACATAGAGCTCCCTCATTAAACTTATAATTAATTTTTTTATGATCCATTGTTTGTAAACTGCTCCTCCTCTTTAGCAAAATCATCGTAGGCAGATAAAGGTGGTTCATCATCATTGAAATTTACCCCCGAATCCACTTTACTGTAAAGATCCAAGAAGGCAAGTTTTGTATCATCGTCAAACCTTGCAATACATAGGTCGATGGACTTCATTTTATCTTTGAAGATCGAGAAGGTTTGGACAATGTGACAGAGCCTTCTGGTTGAAATAACCTCATCCACTCCGTCATCATAGAATGTCTTCCTGATGATATCTGCCCATGCCACAAGGTTCTCAGAAAAGTCTGTGTCAACCATATCAAACTTTTCCATATGTTTGTTGATAATTTTCTTTTCTATAGCCTGTGAAGGGAATTGTTGGTCAACGGCCACTGTAAATCTTTCCAAGAAGGCATCGTCAATAATAGAAGCCGCTGTGAACCTGCCATCATCCGAACCTTTACCCTTGGTATTGGCCGTCGCGATTACGTTGAATCCAGGGGCTGGAGTAATTGTTTCTCCAGTCTTTTTGACTAGGACTGGTTTACCTTCTAGGATACCTTGAAGGCACATGATTTTATTAGTAGCCCTGTCGATTTCATCCAGTAGAAGGATTGCTCCATTCTCCATAGCCTTGAGTACTGGGCCTTTAGAAAACACAGTCTCGCCATTGATAAGTCTGAATCCACCTAGTAAATCATCTTCATCAGTTTCTGGGTTAATCTGCACCCTGATGAATTCTCTGTTAAGTTTGGCCGCCGCTTGTTCGACCATGAAGGTTTTACCATTACCTGATAAACCAGAAATGTAGACGGGATAGAACATCTCGGACTTGATGATTTTAACAATATCCGAAAAGGCGCCCCAAGGGACAAAGGTTGGGTCAACTTTGGCAAATGACTTCTCGTCGTTTACAATTGATTGCATCTTTGCAACTGTTGGTGCAGGATCCATGGTATTTACCACTTCCGTACTTATTGTAGGTTTAACTGAATCAATCATAGCACTTAAATCATAAGTACCGATCTTGACTCTATTATCACCATCGATTAGGTCATACCAATCTGGGCCTCTATAGCCCATGGACTTGGCTGTGTCCACAATAACGTTCTTCCTGAACTGCGTCTGGTCAGGATATGTTGATATCAATTTCTTGACAATATTTTGGGTTGATATTTTCACTTCATTCATAATTAATTAACTCCTTATCATTTAATATAGGTATATTGTACCACGCAATACACTATTTGTCAACACTTTTTTTAAACTTTTTTGTTACAATTGTGTTACATTTTATCATGCAACCGCCTTACCAAACTTGGTCATCAGTACTTTGTTTTGTTTCTTACTCTTGGCAAACTTCTTAAATGCGTTTCTGATATTAGCATTTGAGGCGTCTTCACTAACCTCGAATTCGTCCGTGTCGGTTGAAAGATGATTACCGCCTTTTACCAAGTAGTATTGAGAATACCCTAGGACTTTCTCAGCATGAACACATTTGTTCTTTCTGTATTCCTTACCAGCATTGTCTTTGTATTCGTATGAATCCACATTCAGTTCGTCCGAAACAATCCAAAGTCTTTGTCTCCAGTCACTAGCGTCATCTGCCATAAAGAACCCGATATTGTTACAGCCATATTTCTTTTCCATGTTCAGTAATAAGTTCTTGGTCATTTTTCTTGAATGAGTAGAGGTCTTTATTCTACTTCCATCAACATTAATTATGGCATTGTGTCTATCAGGAAACACTGAATTATCATAATTTTGATTATTGTAAACTCCTATTCTGTTTGCATCTCCATCCGTGAAGGTGATGAAATTCATTTTCTCAACACCATGCTTTCTTTTAAATTTCTTAACCAGGTGATGTGAAACAATCAGTGCCTGATTTAATGGAGTTGAGCCATATTCTTCGTATTTGCATAGGTCTCTCCAGTAACTTCTTTGTGTTGCCCTTTTATAAATGTGTCTCATCGCCTCGGTAAAGTCAGCCTTATTAAGGTCGGAAGAACAGATTAGTGGCATTGACAGGCCATCAATTTCAAATGGAAGTTCCTTATCTTTTGTCCAGTCCCAATCCAAATCAGGATTTGTTGAAGTAAATCCGTATACCTCAAATGGTATATTTACAGACTTACAAAACATAACCAAGTGAGCAACTTGATCCATTACATGAATCATTGAGTTCGACATAGAGCCAGACATATCAATGAGAAGCATCATTCCATGATTCTTTGCATCTGCCAGTTTAGTAGCAGTAAAGAATATGTCTTCGTTAGTCTTATAAGACCATAACTTGTTCACATCAATTCTGCCGGTCTTGGCAGTTTGTGCCCTTGTGTATCTGTATGCCGCTTTTCTCATTTCAAATTCCTTTACAGCAACTTGAACATTCTTTTTGACATTCTTTAGGTATTGAGGGAATTCTGAATAATCAAATGCAGTATAATATTCCCCTTCGAATTCTTTTGTGTATTTTTCAAACTTGTTCCTTGCCTCGGTAAGTTTACCAAAGTCAATAACGGCCTTAGAAATGATTTCCTTACTGACGTCATCCATATAGACTGGTTGAGAATTTTCATTAACCCCGGTTAGTTCTTTTTCTTTCTGCCTGTAAATAGTATCGGTAACTGAAATATCGTCTTCGGTATGTTGAGGTTCAGGAGACTTGACGCCGACATTGCCTTCTCCATCTTCTGATTCCTCAGTTTCATTAACCGAAGAATTAGTTGAGGATTGTTCATCTGCACTATTTTCTTCTTGTTCATAATCATCATGGCCTCCTTGTTCTTGACTCTCTTGTTTTCCTTGTTGGTTGGATTCATCAAGACTTGGAGCAGGTTCTGGTTTCTGAATCAGTTCATCTTGGTTTTCTTTAGTCCATGCCAAGATATCCCTTACAAGATCAAGTACCTCATCAAATGTTTCTGTTTTAAGTGACCTATCCAAGAACACCTTTTCTTCGGAAGAGAAAGGTACTTCCATCTTTGATCCGAGTTTGGTCTTAAGGTTAATTTTGTCGATTAACTTGATTTGATCCCAATCTAGGTCGTCAAGAGGTCCGAAGAATTCTTTATCAAGAAGATGTTTGTAGCCACGGTTGAAACAAGCAACCAGGCCGGGATATCTGTCTTGGATTTTTCTTTCAATTCTAGCATCCTCAATCACATTAATATAAGACCTAGGACAACCCTTTAACTTTTCTGGACTATCATGCCATCCTTCGAATGGTGTTTCCAGAGCATGGCCAACTTCATGGCCAATAAATAGGTCGTACACATCCTTGTGCATATCTTCCCACAATGGAAGACCAAGGGTACGGGTCTTGATATCAAACCAGGCAGTCTTATAATTACCATGCTTGATGGTAACATTCTCTTTTGCCAGTAGTTTGGGTAGTAATTGAGATTTTGTCATATCCACTCCTTATCTTTGAATATAGGTATATCATATCACATATAGCACCATTTGTCAACACTTTTTTGCACTTTTTTTAAAAAAGTTACAAGAATGTAACACAAATGTAACAAAACTATCGGATTTTGCTGAAATTCTTATGTTTGAAGAACTCGATCTTGCTACGGAACTTGTTCTCTAATAGGTCGCCTTTGTGGGATATAATAAAGACATTTGAATTATCATCTAGTGTACTTAGTATCTTGGTTAGGTTTTCTACCCCATCCACATCTAAGCTAGAGTCAAATGTTTCATCCAAAATTAATAGGTTTGTGGCCGCACTATTTTTCATCTTTGCAATCTGTCTCCATGTAAAGAGCAGAGACAAGTCAATTCTTTGTTTCTCCCCTTCGGAAAAGGATGCGTAGTTAAACGAGTCACGATGCCTTGATCTGATAGTCTCGTTAAAGTTTTCATCTAAGTGAAATGCCACAAAAAAGTCCAGTACCTGCAGATACTGATTGATTAGTCGATTCATTACTGGCAAGTATTGCTTAATCACCTTGGTTTTAATGCCGGTATCTTTTAACATCTCGCCGATAACCTCATTATATGTGCGTTCTTCTACATATGCCAATTTTTTCTCTGTGCAACTATCTTTAGAATTTCTTACCTTTTCTAGTTCTTTCTTGGCACCTTTAAGGTCACCCGACTGTCCAGATAAATTAGAAATTTCTTTTTGTATTTTATCTACTTCTTTTTGTATTACTGATATCTTATCATTATTGGAATTAATGCGTTGTTGTCTTTGTCTCAACTCATTTAACTTATTCTTGATTTCAATACCTTCCTTTTCAGCAATGCCTACTTCTCGTTGTATATTTTCTATATCACTTTGAACGTCAGATGCAGTTTTCTTAATATCAGCTAGTTTTATTTTCTTGATATCAGCAGAAATCTCTTGTTCACAAGTAGGGCAGTTATCATTATCTTCAAAGAATCTTGCGTCCTTTACTAATGATTTGATTTTATTATTATTCTGTGTCTGTGCAGATTTAATGTCTGACATTCTATCCATAAATATGGTTTGTGACTTTTCTTCTGCCTGTATTAATGCTGTTAAATTTTTACCTACGGTTTTTGATTCTTCAAACAGTTTGGTTATTTCACTCTTATGGTCTTCCATAGACAATCTTTTCTGTTCTATCATATCCTTATTGATAGATTGCAAGTCTTTGATATATCTTTCTTGAGCATCCATTTTGGTTTTATATAACTCAATCTGATGATTAATATCAGTTAACTCATCGCGTATCTTTGAATTTCTTTCTTTTAAGAGCATATTCATTTTAGAGAATATCTGGATATCCAATAGGTCTTCAATAACTGCTCTACGGCTCCATGCTGGTAACTGCATAAATGGAATAAACGAACTACTACCTAATACTACTACTTGATGAAAACTCTTATGATTAAGTTTTAGTATATTGGTTTCTAAGAACTTCTGAAAGTCCCTGGCATTAGATGCCTGATTAATCATGTTTCCGTTTTGCCAAATTTCAAACTTGTTAGGTTTAATACCTCTTACAATTTTAAACTCTGCATTACCAATATCAAACTCTACTTCTACTAGAGCCCTTCTCTCGTTAATGGAATTGATTAGTTGGTACTTACCTATATCTCTATGAGGTTTACCAAAAAGACCAAACGACAATGCATCTAGTAAAGTAGATTTACCAGCGCCGTTTTGTCCTACTATGAGTGTGGTTGGGGATTTGTCAAGTTTTATTTCGATGAATTCATCACCAGTGGAGAGGAAATTCTTCCACTTACATGATTTAAAATGTATCATACTACCTCTAGATTTTGTGCTTCAGTATATAGCTTTCTTAGTTCTACCTTAATGTGCTCTTTATCGAGTTCTGTGTCAACAGCATCAACATACGAATCAAGCAGTTCTGTAGTATCTTCTAGGGATATTTTCTCGTCATCGACGCTTTCTCCCAGATACTCTTCAAAAGATTCTGCAATCTTCAGTTCATAAGTCTCAATGGATTGTAATTTATCCACAAACTTATCGAACATATATAAGTCATTTTTATTTATAACAATTAGTTTGATAAACTTTTTCTCATATTCAGATACATCTACGTCAGTATAATCCTTATTAGAATCATCATAGATTACCTTTTTAAACATAGTAATAGGGTTACGAACAGCAGTTATCTCTCTAGTTTCTGTGTCTAAAATATGAAAATACTTAGGATCATCAACATCTGCCCAAGTAAATTCCATTTGTGAACCAAGATAGTGAACATTCCCTTGATGTGATTTAGTGTGAAAATGCCCCGATAATACCATTTCAAATCTGGAGAATACATCTGCATTCATACCGTGAGGATTAGGCATACCAGCCATCATTTCAAAACCCTTTAACTCCAAATGGGCTCCAAGGATAGGTGCTTCACACGTCATTGCCCACTTTGTATATTCTTCATAGTTGTCATTATTAATCCATGGTATAACTGCAACTCCTAGGCCGTCATAATCCAAGACAGTAGGTTTCATTACGATATTTACATTGCTGGTAAAATACCCCAACAGTTCTTTAAGGCTGCACAGTTCATTTGTATTTTTAAAGTATACGTCATGATTTCCGGGTATAATATCCATAGTAATACCGGCATCGCGCATAGGCTCAAGAAAATGCTTACGATTAGCATTAAGTGCTTTAAAGTTAACGAACTTTCTATGTTCATAATAGTCTCCTAAATGTAGAATGTTCTTGATATTATGTTCTTTCAAGTAAGGAAAGAAAATCTCTTGATAGAATCTTTCTTGATACTGTAAAAAGATATCAGATGAGTTTCTTACCCCACAATGGGTATCATTTAATATTGCTACTTTCAATCCGCATACCTCCCATGATTAATTAAGTGATACATTCTATGGCTGTGAATAGTCCATAAAAGTTTAATTAGTGATGTCTCAGAATAGACACCTGCTTTACATTCATATCTCCACATATTAATCATAAACCTCGTATTCAATGCCTAAGTGTTCGCCTTCATTAAAATGATAACCCATTGATTTCATAAATTTTTCTAATATTTCAATCATAGCATCTTTGCTCAAATCTTTTTCCATTACGTCAATGGTGATTCGTGTATTAGTTGAACTTTTGTCTTCGTATGGATTACAAGTCAATGTAATATACGGTTTCTCTTCGGCGGGTTTATGATTCCAAGTCATTAAATACTCCATTCTTAATTGAACTTTCAAATGTATCCCAAAGCTTTTGAAATCGTAGCTCTGTAATATATTTTAGACCTAGCAATTGGTTTTGTAATGTATCACAATCTTTAGCATTTAACTTTAACTTATCTGTTGCATGATAAATTAAATCAATATCTTCTGTAGTGTTCCAAGCTTGCATTATATCTGTTTCTAAATCAAATCTATTTTTCATTTCATTATACCATAAAGAGTTCTAGTTTTTCTCTTTCCTTTTCTTCTTTTGCAAATTCTTTGATCTTAGCATCTTTGGTTTTTACTTGATCAATTCTTTGTCTAAGTGTATCAACATACTGCATGGTTTGTTCTGCACCTTCGTTATCCATACCCATTGCAACAAAGTCTTCAATACCCATCTTTTCAATGAACTTGAACTTAATATCTTGTTGTTTCTTTTCTTTGGTTATTCGCCTAATGAAGGCGAAATAGCATATCTGTGTAAAGTAAGAGAATGCGTTAGGTTTACCTGTACGGGTAGATGCTTCGATATTATAATTGCCGATTGCTCTTAAACAGTTCTCAACGGCATCCATAACCATTTCTTCTCGGTAAGTATATCTTACAAAGTTTGGTCGATGTGATAGACCCTCTGCAATCTTAATAAAACATTTTGCAATGTAATCTGTCACTTTAGGTGGTTGCGTTTTACTTTCACGACATGCAGCTACTTCTTTAGCATAATCAAAGACTGCTTCCGAGAACTCTCGGTTATTAACATAGTGTGGTTTTTCTCTAGGCTTTAGTTTTGCCATCTTGGGTTTCCTCCATAATTAGTATATTATAACATGCTTTCATTCATTTGTAAACAAAAATCTGTAAAAAAGATTTAATTATTTTCATCAAAAGTGTTGACAAAATCGGCTTTATGGTATATAATAATATAGTCCACCGAGGGGGTAGAGGTATACCACATTAATGTACTGTCTCCTTAGTCGGTACAGGTTCATAGTCCTCATCTGTTATTTCTTCTGTGACTTCAAAACGGTTTGCAATTTCATCCGTAATCCTTTGTAGGATGGCTTCTTGGGATTCGGGAGCCTGAAATTTAGTTCTCTGTAGTGCAAACCTCATATATTCCTTTTTAATCTCTAACTGCACACCAGATTCACCTACTATATTATGTTTATCTATAGACACTCTATTTCTATCAGAGAATGGAAACCATGGAGTAAACGAATAGCCACCTATCATAGTGCTGTAAACAGCGACCGGCCTTTCCACTATATAGTTATCCCTATTATCGGAATTAACCAGTGCAATGATGTTATCACCATTAATTAGTTTAAAATTTCTTATATTTAGTTCGTCCATATTATATATTTATATCAAATAGCTCATAGTCAAATTTTTCTTTTGAATATATTTTAATGCGCTCTGCCGCATGAACTAATGTATAATTCTTTCTGGACTTCCAATGTAAATCATCTGCAATGTCATACACTATAGTATTTCTGCCATCAGCTGATTTTCTTAATCCTCTACCTATACTTTGTAATACTCTAATTTGAGACTTCGATGGACTTGCAAAAATTATGTTATGAAGGCGTTTAATATTAATACCAGTTGAAAAAGTACCCATAGAAGCAACGATAATAGCGTCGTCCTGTTCTTCAGTAATAGCCCTAATCTCTTCCCTAGTGTCAACGTCTGTTTCTCCTGACACATAAAATAATTTCCTTTGTGTTATATTCTTTTTTTCAAATTTAGTCTTTAACTTATCATGTAGAGGTTTGCCGTGTTTATCGACATATTGGAATAATATGAGTGTGTTCCCATCACAATCCATAGCTAGATTAGAAATAAAATTATTCCTCGGATCATACTTTACTATAAAATCCATTTCACCCTGATAGTCGCGTTTCTCTTTACAAAATTCGTCAGCATATTTAAGTAATAATATTTTAATATCCAACTTGGCCAAATCATCACTATCCATTAATTTCTTTGTAGTAGTGACTTTGTGAACCGGCCCAAATAAACCTTCTAGTACCAATTGGTGTGTTTGTGTTCCGTCAAGCGTACCTGTAGTACCCATACGAAATTTACATTCTGTACATTTTTCTAATATGGCTGTAAGTGACTTGGCCTTAAATGAGTGCGCTTCATCACCAATTACCATACCATAAGGCTGAAACCATGTAGACTTTTCTTTATATATTGACTGCCATGTAGTGATAACTACTCGTTGTGATATGTTATATTTTTCCTTACCAGCATAAATTTTATGGCAATTTTCATTTACATTCCATTCATCAAACTGTGAGTAATCGCCAAAATCTGAATACATCTGTTCTACAAGAGATGTTGTAGGTACTATTAATAATACATTCTGGTCAGAGGCTTCTAAAAAGAATCTTACTGCCATGTAAATAATAAGTGACTTACCCGATGCAGTAGGTGATAAAAGCAACGATTGGCTATTTGTGAGTGCATGTTCTAATGCATTTAACTGATAATCTCTAGGAGTAATTTTTTCTCCACTTGCCGTTATAGTAAGTTCGTTTAAAAGTGCAGGTATGTCCACAACATTCTTGGCACCTGGCATACCATACTCACCATTATCAAGTTCTATATCATAACATCTAGCATTTGCAAATTCTTGCATATATTGGAATAATCCAGTATATAGCGTTTTCTTTCTTAGGTCAAACAATCTGATCTTGCCATCCCACATTCTATTCTTATATGCTGGCATGAATTTATAACCAGGCACATAGAAACAGAAGTGTTCTGCTAGTTCTTGTTCTATAGAGGGTTCGGTCTGTATTTCTAAAAACGATTCGTTTTTCTTTTTGACCTTGATTATGTCCATTAGAGTATTTCTTGTAACCTATTAATAGTAGTATCTATATCACAACAAAGATATTCAAAAATGTAGTAACATAAAAACCTTCTTGTCAATTCTTTATTATACCAACTAAGGTCTTTTACGGATTCTTTTAATTGAACCGGCGATCTGATATCTTTAGTTACCCAGTGGTAATCCGGATGCCCATATGTTATCATCGGAACATCATGCATCATACATTCAATTCCAGCTGTACTATTATCCAATATAGCTACTCGGGTCTTAGGTAATACTGAGTGTATTGTGTCATAACCTCTCAGTATTTGTATATCCATTTTCTCCCACTTCCTCATTAATGTCTTTTCGGTCATGGTTCTTGGTTTATACTTCGGATGTAATTTAAGAACTACATTTTCACCATCAAGTTTATCAAGTATCCTATCTACTCTCTCTATGTGCCCAGGCCAACCAAATCCATTAACAGTTTCATCATCTGGCATCTGGCCAATAACAAGTATATGATCATCTTTTAGGTCCTTAACCTCTCTCCATCCATTTATCAGTATAGAGTGGTCCCATTTATTGGCTCTTCTCTCTATAAGGGATTGAATATAGTTAATCTCAGATTTATTATATTTTCTAAAATCACTAATAGGAGTAGGATCATTAAACGTTAAATCTGAGCTATTGGCGTAACCATTTCTATCTATCTGAAAGTGTTGGCTCGTAGGAGCAGTTGGTTTAAATATGATACTATTCTCTGGCATATCAGGTTCTAAATCGCGACAAGTGTGGTTATATACGTGCAAGTCTGGATTATCACCTTCGGTATATCCCATAAGTTCTAATGCATGTTTTATCATGCCAGCAGCATATGCAAACTGCCCTTGAAAGGTATAACGATGTTCGTATATCTTAAATTCCACTTGTGAATTTTCTCCACTCAATCATATTCTTGATATTCTGATGTCGCCATTTAATATTCTCCATAATCTCTTTTAGAGTATCACAGATTTCTTTTTGGTATTCCATCTTGGCTTGATGTTCTTGTATGATAGGATCTGCATCATACCACTTATCCATATCACCTTTAAGTACTGTGAGACCATTCAATGGATCATAGTCCCATCCCTTTTCATCCATTTCTTCTTTGGATAATTTACCATTATAGTGCATAAATTTGTCTCTAAGGATTACTTTAAAGTCCAGATCGAGCTTCTTTAACTTGATTTTATTTACACTATAGAGTTCTAGGTATTTGGCGTGTAGTTTTGCGGAATCCCTAGAGGACTCATCAAGACGCATATCATCTATAGGAGAATCCTTTTTCCACATTTCTAGTATCTTTTCTAAATTATTCATAATGTAATCCCTGGTTTAAGAATGTTCTGTTTTAAGTACTATTATACTACAAAACAAGACAAATGTAAACCATTATTTAATTTCAAAGTAAGTATATTTAAAACTAGCGTCTGCCTGTAGATATTCAATGTCAGTTTGTTGTGTAGAAAATTCTATTGCAGAAAGTGATGTAGGAAAACAATCACTGAATGTTACTTCTCTACTTACGTTATTGTGAGAAGTCAGTATGGATAGAGTAGCATCAAACTTGTATGATTCTCCTTTAGGGTCTTTAATGATATTATGCATCCAATTAAACATTTCTATGTAATTATCCATGTCTTCGGTTACATTAAAACGAATAGCAAGTTCATCAAAGTTTATTCTATCCCCTGTCATACCAAGATTTGCACCACGATAAGGTACAGTTGCTTCTGTTAAAGAGATACTTGGAAGTGTAACTGCAGTACAGAAATACTCCACATTAGGAAACTGTTGTGCATTTACCTTAAATTGAAACCCTACAGGACTTAAAAAGTTTTTATTCGTCGTCAGTGTCATCTTCTTCCTCTTCTATGTTTACCATACCCCACCAATTCCAGCGGCCGTCTTCTACCTTTTCTTTTTCTTCCATTCTTTTATTTATAAGGCTAAATTTTACGGATAAAAAAAGGGACTCCGAAGAGTCCCCTTAGTCGAATCAAGTGTACGATTCTTATGCAGAAACCATAAGGTCGTCAACTCTGAAGATTCTGAAGTATGGGTTAGAACGGTTAGTTCCAGCACCTGCTGCAGTTCCCACGAATGGGTTCTGTTGCATTCCATATCTTGTCTTGAATCCGATTCTTGGTTGGAAGTCATTCTCACCAACTGCTTTAACCATAGTTAAAGGAACGTATGGGCAGTAGAAAAGACCTGCGTCGTAAGGGTTTGCACCTCTATAACCGACACATACAAAGTTAGCAGTTGCATAAGGATCAACATAAACTTTGATTCTTCCGTTAAGAACACCAGCAAAAGTATTACCAGTATCGTCAACATTTAGTGAAGTAGACAATGCAGGAGAGTAGTCCATCATACCAGCAGCTGCAAGAGCAGAAGCTACGTCTGAAGATACTAATACAAAGTTACCTTTGCCTCTTCTTGTGTCTAAAGCAATCTTATTAGACTCTCTTTCGATTTGCATAATAAGACCTTTGAACTTCTCAGCCATCCATCTGCCGTCACTGTCAGTGTCAACATCGAAGACACCTTTAGTAGCAACGTTAGAAGTTTGTGCACCAAGATTAGCTTTAGTGTAAACAGTTCTAATCAACTCTCTGTTGATTTCTGCAAGAATTTCTGCAGATAGAATGTTTGCAAGTTCAGCTTCAGCGTCAAGACCGTGGATTGCTTTAAGGTCTTGTGCTAGTTCCATTGTGTACTCAGCTTTAAGCGCTCTTGACTTAGCAGTAACAGTTGCCTTTTCGATTGAGAAAGCCATCTCACCGAAAGAACCGTCACCAGTTTCGCCAACACCCAATCTTTCAGCAGCGTCTGTAGACATTGCTTCACCGAATGTGTTAACGATATCTGCTTCATCACCGATGTCTCCATCAGTATCAGCGTCAGTTACACCTTCAAGACCAGTAGGTCCTGCTTGTTGAGTACCAGTACCAGAGAATCCAGAATCAGCTTCGTTATGAAGTGCTTCTGTACCATCTTGTGCACTGTATCTTGATTTCATTGCAAAGATAAGTCCAGTAGGACCAGTCATTGGTTGTACACCAGCGATATCATATGCGATGAGGTTAGGCATTGCTCTTCTTACCAAAGAGATAAGAACAGGATCAAAAGTAGCGATGTCACTACCTGCCTGGTTGTTTGCAGCAGCTGCTTCGTTTAAGAAGTTACCCTGCGAGTGTGCTCTTTCTTCTCTAAGAGCGTTTTCTTGGTTCTCCAACAATCTAGCTACAGTAGCTTTCTTGTGCTTGTCGTCGATAGAAGGCACATCGCTGTGTTCTAGGACGGGAGACCATTTTTCCATTAAGTTTGAATCTGCGTTAAACATTTTTGTTTCCCCTATTAGATTACTTATTTAGTTTAGATATAGCTTGGGAGTATCTGTCCATAACATCACTGATTTCGACCGGAGCCTCGTCAGTTCCTGCTACACTAGATACTTCATCAGCCGATTCATTAATTTCTTTAGTGAAGTATGATTCTTTAACAACTTTAACCTTCATTTCAAAGTTATCTTTGTTATCGTACTCAATATCTTCAACTAAAGAAGCCAACTTTTCAGCCTCTGTGTCTGCAAGCCCTGAGGATTGTTCTCTTACTACTTCAGCTCTCTCCAAAGTTTGAACTGATTCGTGTAGTTTAATATTATCCTCTGTGGTTTTATTTAAAGATTCTTCAAGCTCAGTAACTTGTGCAGATAATTCATCTACTAAGTCCACCTTACCTTCAGGCACTTCGATATAATGTTCTTTGAACACTGTTTGTAAAGAAGCCATGAATTCTTCAGCAAGTTCAGCCCTAAGACCTTCTGTTACTGCGACTTCATTCTCAGACATCCAATTAGAAACTACATAGTTTAAGTAAGAATCAACTTTCTCAACTAATTCGTTTTTAACGTCTGTTACTTCTTCTTCAAGATTTTGCGCGTATTCAGTTTCTAACCTGTCCACTTCCTGAGCCAACTTACTTGTAAGTACAGCTTCAAAAATTGCACCTGCTTTACCACGGAACCCATCAGACAATGTAGCCTCTTCAGCAATCACTGCATCTAAATCCTCTTCAAAATCAACGGCTTCAACTTTAGCTTTTGCCTTAATTTCTGCCTTCTTCTGAGGTGCTGCTTTAACTGCTTTATCAACGTCATCGATAGATTTCTTTTCAGAATCTTCCATTTCGTCAACTTTAGCCATTTTTGCAAAAAGTTTTTGCGCATCTTCCTTTCTAGCTTTCTTCAACATTTCAACTGCTGCTGAGATAACACCGGCTTTAGTCTTAGGAATTGAGATTTCTTTGACTTCAGGCTCTTCGTCCTCATCGTCTTCGTCATCAGATTCTTCTTTGACTTCGTCCTCGTCTTCGTCGTCATCATCTGACTCAGACTCGTACTTACCTTTCTTGTGCTTACCTTCTTCAAGAGTTTCCTCGTTTTCAACTTGTTCGTCTTCAACGAGCTCTTCTTGATTAAGCTCTTCAGCATCTTGTTGAATGTCTTCGGAAACTAAATCATTTTCATTTTTAATTTCGTCTATTGACATTTGTATTCTCCTCTATTAAGAATTTACAAGTTTAGAGAGGAAATTCTTAAAAGCTTTAATCTCAACATTAGGATTACCAATGCCTCGAGCCTCTTTGATTTCAGTCTCAATTTCTTCAATCTCTTGTGGTTGCAGTACACCGTTATTCCATACCCATTCAACACCTTCCATAAGTCCATTGACAAACGCCCCTGGAGCAGATGGGTCTTGAACGATATCCACTGTAGATAACATAAAATCTTTACCTACATACGATGCACCTTGCTTATTTACAAGAGTTCCCATACCACGACTTGATACACCAAGCTTAACTCCACCTTCGAGTAGTCCTTCGACTATTTGTCCCATAGGGGTATTAAGTATTGATGCCTTTCCAACAACATCATTTCCTTTCCAAGAAAGTTCTGTGATCTTGTGTGAAACTTTATCGAGATTGATAGTCGGCCCATCTGGGTGATTTAATTCACCAACCGCTCTACCAGTCTCTACTTGTTCTGTTACATATTTGTCTACTGCTTTTTCAAGTATATCTTTTTCATATACTCTGCCGTTTCTATTCTTCTGTTCGGCTTGCATAAAGACACCTTCGATGACATATGATTTTTTGCCATCTTTTGTCTTTTCTGTAATAACCTGAAGGTTACTATCATGATACTCTGATATCAGCCTCATTCTAGTTCTTCTCCCATTAACTTTATAAAATCATTTGCAGATTTTTCTGCATCTTTAGTGCTCTTAAAACTGTCATCCAGTTTATCGCCATTAATATAGACACTGTAATTTTTGCCCTTCTGTGCAATTACAATATCCACATTCTTTCTCTTACCGCCCTTCATTGACTTTACTTGTTTCTCGCCGGATGCAAGTTTTAGTCTTTCTCGCAGTTCTACAAATGTTTGCATTTATTATACCTCTTCGTCTTCCGAAGATTCTTTCTTTCCAATACTAGATGCAATATCAATTTTCTTTGCATCTAATGCTGCCTGTAATTTCTGTGCAATAACTGTATCAAAGGCCTTACCAGCCGCTACGTTATCACCTTTACCAACATTGTCAATTAAATCATTAATTGTAGTCATTATTTAGTTCTCCTAGTATATATTTATAAAAAATTAAAAGTCAAGGTCGTCATCATCGCCTTGAGCACCGGATTCCTTCTCTTTCTTAATCTGATCTTCCATTTCCTTCATGGAATCATCATCCATTTTAAGAACATTCTTAGCAATCCATTCAATGGATACATACTTACCAGCATATTCATCCACAGTCCCTAACATCTCAAACCTTTCTCGCATCATTTCTGCTTCCTTCAGTTCTGAGAAGTAATTATCTTCAATATAATCATAAGCAATATATGATTTCCATTCTTTCCAATCACGTTCAGTAATAATACCTTTTAGTATTAATTGAGTTTTAAGCAATTGCATGAATAAATCAGAAAATCTTTTTCTTAATCTATCAACAAACTTCTTAAATTTAACTTCGTCCCTTGTAATCTCAGTACTTCTACCTAAAGTAAACTGGGATTCTTGCTCTAATCTGTTGACAGGAACATTAAGTGACTTATATAATTTCTTTTGGAAGTATATAATATCATCTATCTGGCCCAGATTTTCTCCGCCGGGTAGTGTAGATATTTCAGTACCTCTTCCGCCTTCTCTTCTAGGCAAGAAGAAATCTTCCAACATTGACATATGTTTTCTATCATCTTTGATATCGCCAGTCTTCGCGTCATATACCAATTTATTTCTATATTGACTCATAATACCTTTTAGGTATTCTTCTGCCTTACCCTTAGGTAAGTTACCAACGTCAATGTAGAAAATCCTTCTTTCTGGCGCTCTACTAATTCTGTAGATAACCAAAGAATCTTCCATCATTCTTAATTGGTTAACAGGTTTAATTGCCTTATGTAAGTAAGATAGAATCCTTTTCCTTTGTGGATCCAACATACCAGAAGTTGCATAACATATTGCATCTGGATGTATCTTTAATCCTTGACCTGCACTATTCATCTTTTTATCTTGGAACAAAAAGTATTCTTGTTCACTCTTTACGATTTTAGCACCAGTCTTTGGATCTTGTTCTTCTTCTACCTCTTTTACTTTTCTAAGTTTAGTAGGATCAATATATCTTAACTCTTTAATACCCTGTTTAGGGGATTTAGTATCAATAATAATGTGATACGGTAATCTTCCATCAATATACCACTTTCTGTAAATATCATGTGCATATGAATTAAAGTTTAATAATTGCAGTATCGTTTCAAATTCATTCTTAATAGATTCTTTAATCTTATCAGAAATATCTAATTTATCCAGAACAAGATTCACAGGAGATTCATCATTATCTCCTATAATTGATTCATTAACAATGTCTTCAATTGCAGCATCACATTCTGGTTGTGATGCAATGTCTCTATACTTATAGATTAAATCAATTTCGTTTTTGGCCTTATCACCATCTAAATCTAAATACGCGCCAAAGTGTCCGCCGGTAGTAATTACACCACTGCCGTCTTCGTCGGTATTAGGAACAAAAGAAGGCCTTATAGGCTCTTCTGATTTTCTTTTAATCTCAAAACCAAAAAATTCTGCCATATTCTTTTCCTCAATAATATCGGGAGGGAAATAAATCCCTCCGTCTATTATATTTATACATCAAATTATGATGTAGTATCTGACTCCCAATACTGGACTTGAAGTTCAACCGTAAATTCTTCAATCTGATTTTCAGATTCATAAGAAAGGTCGATTGCACTTACGTTAGTAGGGAAAGTACCACGGATATCATACTTCTTAGTGACGTCTCCAGCTTTATTTAATTGTTCTACAATCATGTCAGCCTGATAGTCAGTAGGATTAGATAATCCTGTATTTTCATTGTGGTTATTAATGCCATTCATCCATCTCTCAAATGCACCTCTAACTTGGAAATTTACATCATTAATGATTGTAACAGTCCAAGGTTCGAAGGTTCTATCACCAGCAATCTGTAACTGCCTACCACGGAAAGGAACCATGATAGGAGCAATGATTGATGCAGGCATCTGAGCACCTTTGCACAAGAATGATGTTAATTCAACATCTCCTTGAGCGTATGAAGGAAAATTACATGTTACTTTAAACATGTTAGCACGAGCACCACCTCCAGTTAATTTGGATTTGAAATCGTCTACGCCTAAAATTGCCATTTTCTATTCTCCTTTATACACCAGCGATTTCAGAGAAATCGACCCCGGTTCTTGTTGCCACAAAGTTAAGAGTAATGAAGTTAATTGATCTTGCAGGCTTGATAAAGATATCAGCTACAAATCTATTAGCATCAACAACTTGACTTGTGTTGTTAGTTTCGTCACATACAACTGCAAAGTCTGTTACACCTCTTCGGCCCTTAACATCTCTAAGGAAAGGTTCAACCAAGTTTCTAAATTGTGCACGAGTAAACTCGTCATTGAATTCAAATAGTTGTGCCTCTGCCGCAGTTGAAATAGCTTTTTCCAATACAATGAATAATCTTCTGACGTTAATTCTATCAAAAGCAGATGGTCTTTTAAGAAGTGTTTTATCTCCAAATAGAACAGTACCTTGCCCAGGTAATGATACAATTGGATTTACTCTATCTTTATAAAGAGCATCTCTTTGAGCTTTAGTAGGATTAAATGCCAATTTGGTAACACCTAAAATCTGGCCACGATTTACACCAGCTGGTGAGAACCATGCGTCAGCCACATTATCGGTATTAGCACAAAGACCAGCCTGATGGCCGCCTGCACCAATCCATCTATATACATCATTGTATTTGTCATATACATAAACTGCAGAAGAATCTACAGCCGCATATGAAGTTGAAGTTAATCCTTGAGCCCATCCAGTTACTGCTGTATCTGGAGAAGTTGCATCCCTTGAATCTTCAATAGGTGGTGAAACAAATGCCATACAATCTTTTCTATTTTTTGCAACAGTAATAAGACTGTCAGCAATTGATTGTGCACCATCTGCATCAGGGTAACCGAATAACAAGTTTACATCCACTGTATCTGCATCTGCAAATAATTGAAGACCAGTATCGATCTCCCCAACAGTAGGTGTATTGTCATCAGAACCACCAGATAATGTATTTTCAATAGGGGCTGTTACTGTAGTAAATGTAGTAGTATTAGCAATTGAATCACCAGCGTCGGTTAACCCTGTAGGCGCACCTAACCATCTGATATATTCAGAAGTATTGTTAATAACATCTACATAGTAGTTAGAAGTACCATCTGCCTTTTTAGCATCAGAACCTTGAGAAACGAATTCAAAAGTTTCTAAGATAGTTCCTTCTTTACCAGACCACGCTCCGTTGATGTCGATTACTACAACGTGAAGTTCATCCGCTGCACCGCTCTTTCCTAAATCAGTTGCATAATCAGAAGTCCCTGGGGCTTCCTGATATGATAATGCAGACTTATATGTAGGATGTGAGTTATCAGCTGGTGCCCATGCTGCATATGCAGTAGCATTTGCAGGACACACTGATACTCTGATACTGTTTCCTAATTCACCTGGGTATTTAGCAACCCAAGCTCCTTCGGATACACTACCTCTATTTTCATAATCAGTTTCATTTCCTATAAAGAGTCCACCGCCACCGGCTGTAGCATTGTCATGCCCAGACTTAGCTCGAACTACTTTAAGAGCGCCACCATACTTCAAAAATGATGCCGCCGTGAGGAAATATTTGTAAGTATTAGAATCTGGTACTCCAAAAGTTTCTGCTAGTTCTTTCTCCGAAGAAACAGTTACAATCTCGGCTACCGGACCCCAATTAAACGACCCAGTCATTCCACCAATACTGGTTGATACTGCGGGTACTACACCCGATGCATCTACCTCATTGACTTGAACTCCTGGTGATACTTGAAATGCCATCGCTTTATCCTCTCATTGAGTTAGTTAATATGTTTATCATTATACGAATTTTCACTACTTTTATTTATAAATAACCACATCCTACCGCAATAATTTATCAAATGCATCATGCTCAAACCATAAATTATCATCACCAAGTTTTTCTGGCGCGGGTAAATCTTCATTATCTGCTATAAATCCGAAAGGTAACATATCATCTTGTATTGCCTTTAATCGTTCTTTATATAACATATCTTTCATATTAATATCTGAAATACTTTCAAATATATCAGTAGTGACAAACCATGAAAACATAACTAAGTTCATCATTAAATCATCATGGTTACTTGCAGAGGCCTGATATGAATTTCCTCTACTCACAAATGTACTCATTTCTACTATAGTGTTTGCGTCTTTAATTAGCAATTTCTTTTGTTCTATTAAGTCCTTTACTGTAGAACAACCTATTCTTTTTACTCGCCTAGTCATTGTAGCACCTAACGCATTTGATTTAACATTTGACTCTACAAACATATTTTCATATTCTAGGTCGTAATATAATCCATTACATACTACAGCACCTTGGTCATTACTTTCTATAATCACATATGCCTTATTATAATGAGTTGCATACTTGTAAATAATATCTGGTAATAACATAGGTGATATATTATTATCTCTAAATACTACCACTTGCTCAAAAGGTCTCTTTGTTATATCAATAATATTAAATGTAGAATAATCTTGACCTCTACCCTTTGCTACATCAACCGTCATCACATAATCATGTTTTTCCTGTGGAGTTTCGTATATCCAAATATTCTCTTTATATTCTATAGGGTCTAGTGATTTCTGTGCCAGTAGGTGATTTGCGTCTATAAGGGTATTACCCCGTCCATGGAAAGTATTACCAAATTCTTGCTCGAATTGTAGTTCGGATGTATTGGATATGGTTTCTTTTTTCCAATCTTCATCACGCCCTGGTACGTCCCACCAATCTACTCGAAACGGTTTATATTCATTTGTACTCTGCGAAGCACCTTCCCATATTTTATGATATACATTACCAATACCATTTGCTGTAGAGGTAATAATAACCTTTGTATCTTTACCAGAAGATACCACAGGATAAGTTGATGTATAGAATTGTGCATCATTCTCTACAAACGCAAACTCGTCTAGGAATAGTAAGTTAATAGAAAGACCACGAATAGATGAACCCGATGTAGCCGCGGCCATAATTTTA
>Ga0213858_10000173_pt1 | contig 30572 bp, 40 predicted proteins | sample PICome_FD_160122 | JGI IMG/M metagenome (GOLD analysis project Ga0213858, IMG submission 160122) | Coastal seawater microbial communities near Pivers Island, North Carolina, United States - PICO245 | ecosystem: Environmental > Aquatic > Marine > Coastal | place: USA: North Carolina | collected... | reverse complement strand
TGGGTCTACATCGACTTCTGATCTCCTTATAAGAAACGAAGATGATTTCGGTGACCTCAGATTAGGCACAGACGCTACCGATAGAATATACATTAAAAATACAGGCGAAGTTGGTATTGCCTGCACATCACCAACTGTTGCTCTTGATGTTGTTGGTGATGCTAGAATATCAGATACAAGTCCTAATCTAATATTAGACGATACAAACGGCACATTACAAGGTGGGCTTGTTTCTCTTATAGATTTTAGAGCAAGCGGAAGTTCTCATGGATCTGTAGGATTTAATACTGGCTCCGGTGTAATGCGAGTTACGAACACTCAAGGTGATTTATATTTAGAGGCTGATAGTAGCGACACTCACGGAAGCAGTGATGTTCGTTTTGTTACAGACGGTAGTACATCCGCGGTTGTAACTTCCGATGGACTTGGTATTGGTACTGTCTCGCCGAGTGGCAAGCTTGATATTCGAGCTACAAATGAACGTGCTGTTAACATTGTTGCTACCGAATCTGTTTCCGATCAAAACTCAAGATATGAGTTTAACCTTGACTATAACTACACAATGGATGGTACTGCAACCACGGCAAATAGAAATAAAGTACCATTTTATCTTGACGCTGATGTTAATGGAACAGTTGGTGTAGGTGGCAGTGGAGCACCGGCTGACGGCACAAGAGAAAGTACTTATGCTGGCTTTGTGAGGACTACGAGCACACACACAGCAGGAACAATGTATCTTCTTAGAGGATTAGATACTGTAGTTACACATGGTGCTAGTGCGAATGTGTATTCCATTACGGGAACTCAGAACTATTCTTTACATAGTGGAACAGGTTCTTTATTGAATGTAGCATATGGGTGTATCAACCTTAGTCTTAAAACAAGTACTGCGGACGGAGGATCCTACACAGGAACTGCTACTTATGTTCGTCACACTGAAGGCGCCGGAACTATAGGGACCGCGACCGCGTATCAAGGTTACATAGATCAAGATTCAACTTCAACGATAACCAATGGATATATTTACAGAGGTTGGGTCGCGGGAAGTGGCACAGGACAAGGAATAAGCACAGCGTACGGTCTTCACTTAGACATGGACAACGGTTATACAGGAACCATTGGTACTGCTTATGGTGTCTATGTAGCTGATGAAGATAGAAACTATTTTAGTGGTAGTGTGGGTATCGGTACTACAACACCAGATCAAGCTCTTGATGTTGCTGGTACGATTACCACAAGTGCCAATGTTCACATCACTGGTGCTATAAGAGATAGTGGTGGCAGCTTTGGTACTTCAGGTCAAGTATTAAGTTCAACCGGTAGTGGTATTGATTGGGTTGATGCTGGAAGTGGAAGTGGAACCGTAACGTCCACAAACGGAGTAAACAATCGTGTAGCAGTGTTTACTTCTGGAACTAATATTGAGGGTGATGGTAACTTTACTTATAACGGATCAACACTAAGTCTCGGAGGCTCAGGAAATGTTAGCTTTGATTTGGGATCGAACATATCCACAGGATCAGCAACAATCAATTTAGGAGCAGGAAGAACTAGCAGTGGATATGCTTATATCGATCTTGTCGGTGATACGACCTATACTGATTATGGACTCAGATTAATAAGAAATAACAATGGAGCAAATGCGAGTTCAGCATTACAAAGCAGAGGTACCGGTACACTAGGTATCAACACAATAGATGCAGCTCCAATACAATTCAACACAAATAACTCCACAAGAATGTATATTTCTAGTGGTGGAAACGTGGGTATCGCTTGCACAAATCCTACTGCTACACTTGTAGTCAACGGATCCATGACGAAAAACTCCGGTACGTTTAAAATTGATCACCCAATAAAACCAAAGACCCATCATCTTGTCCACTCATTTGTTGAAGGGCCTCAAGCAGATAACATTTATCGAGGCAGAGTAAATCTAGTAAATGGTTTAGCAACAGTAAACATCGATACTGAATCGGGAATGTCTGAAGGCACATTTGTTGCGTTAAATCGTGATGTGCAATGCTTAGTGTCAAATGAAAGCGGATGGACTGCTGTTAAAGGTTCTGTGTCTGATAATATTTTAACAGTTATAGCACAAGATAATACTTGCACGGACACTGTTTCATGGCTTGTTATTGGTGAACGTCAAGATGAACACATGTATGAATCTCCATTAACTGATGAAAACGGCAAAATTATTGTTGAACCAGAAAAAACATAAATACTAAAAAAACAGTTGGTTAACCAATGAGTACATTTAACGATAACATGAACGACATATTCAACCTTCCAGTAGAGGTTGAAGAAAAACCAAAAGCGATAAGTACAATTGCTGATCGAAAAGCAGATGATGACTATGAGTATGCCAGAAACAATCTAAGGGATATGATAGATCATGCGAAGTTAGCATTAGATGAGTTGCACAGTATTGCTTCAGTTACAGAAGCACCTCGTGCATTTGAAGTTTACTCTACACTTATCAAATCAACAGTGGAAGCAAATAAAGAATTGTTAGATCTTCACCACAAGAAGAAAAGTTTACAGGGTGAAGAATCAGTTAAACCACAAGTAACAAACAACTCTTTATTCGTAGGTTCGACGACAGAACTAATGAAACTGATTAAGAACCAAAATGATTGAGTCAGATGCAGATAAAATAATAGCGGACAACGACAGATATAGACAAAATCCACTATTAAAGAAAGCCTATGTCGATGTTGAATGGACACAAGATCTTGTAAAGGAATATATCAAGTGTTCACATGACATTACGCATTTTATTCGTACCTATGTTAAGATCATATCACTTGACGAAGGTCTTATCAACTTTGATTTGTATGATTTCCAGGAAAACATAGCAAAAACAATTGCTGATAATCGTTTTACTATCATCAAAACACCTCGACAGGCAGGTAAAACGACTACATCTGCTGCAGTTATACTATGGCATATACTTTTTAAAGAGAACTACAGTGTAGCAATTCTTGCGAACAAGTTGTCAACGTCAAGAGAAATTCTTAGTCGTGTACAAAGAGCATTTGAAAACCTGCCACCATGGTTACAACAAGGTGTTATTAACTGGAACAAAACAAATGTTGAGTTAGAAAATGGTAGTCAAGTGATGGCGGCATCGACTGCATCAACTGCGATTCGTGGATTCTCGATTAACTTTTTGTACCTTGACGAATTTGCATTCGTACCAAGAAACATTCAGGATGACTTTTTCACTTCTGTATATCCTACCATTATTTCTGGTACAAATACCAAAGTTGTCATAACTTCTACACCTAATGGTTATGACTTGTTCTATAAGATATGGACAAACAGTGTAGAAAAAACAAACGAATACGTTAACGTTTCAGTTCATTGGTCGGACGTGCCAGGAAGAGATGATGAATGGCGCAGGAAAACGATTGCTAACACAAGTGAAGAACAGTTCCAACAAGAATTTGAAGCTGAGTTTATTGGTTCATCGAACACACTAATATCTCCACATGTACTAAGAAGGCTCACGTTCGTAAAACCTAAGCACACGAGATACGATGGATCATTGTCGGTGTATAAAGAACCGATTGAAAACCACGTTTACTTTTGCTCAGTGGATACTGCACGAGGAGCAGGCATTGATGCAAGTGCATTTGTGGTTTTTGACTTATCGGTGTATCCATATGAGGTTGTTGCTTGCTATAAAGATAACCTGATCGATCCTTTACTGTATCCTGAAATTATCAACGATACTGTAAGAAGATATAACAACGCACATTGCTTGATTGAAATTAATGATAACGGACAACAGATAGCAGATATACTTTATTTTGAGTTAGAGTATGAGAACGTTATACACACTACACTGAAAGGAAGAAGTGGGCAAGTATTGCACGGTGGATTTGGCACAACAACTTCACGTGGTGTGAGAACTACACAGGTCGTTAAAAGACAAGGTTGTGCGAATACAAGAACGTTGATTGAAAAGGAAAAAGTTCTTTTAAACGATTTTGATTTGATAAGAGAGTTTTCTACCTTTGTTCAAAGAGGTTCTTCATATCAAGCAGAAGAAGGTGCCCATGATGATTTGGTTATGTGTGTTGTGCTATTTGGATGGTCGACAAACCAGCCTTTCTTTAAAGATTTAACCGATACCAATTTCAGACAGAAGTTGTTAGAAGAAAAGAACAAACAGATACATGATGATACACTTCCGTTTCCTATAATCGATGATGGAACGGATTTTGAAGCAGAAGCAACGTTCGAAGATCCGTATTCTTTTTTCTCAGATCATGACGATATCCGATGGTGAAATATAGTATTTTATAAATAATTGGAAAATAAACTCCAAAATAACTATATCAACAAAGGAGAGAAAGAATGGCTTTTCAGATTTCACCAGGCGTTAACATATCTGAAATTGACCTAACTACAATTGTACCTTCTATTTCTACAACAGTAGGTGCATTTGCAGGTCATTTTCATTGGGGCCCTGTCCAAAAGGTTGTACTCACTACAACTGAAGATCAGCTAGTATCCACATTCGGCGAACCAGATGCAAACAATGCTGTTGATGTTTTAACAGCAACAAGCTTCTTAGCATACAGCAATCAGCTGTTAGTTGCTCGTGCAGAAAATGGTGCAAACAATGCTTCGTCATCCGGTGTAGGACGTTATGTCAAGAACGACGACGAGTATGCACAGACATATGAAAATGGTGTTACCGGTGCTGGCAACTGGGTTGCTAAGTATCCTGGTAATTTAGGCAACTCACTTAAAGTTTCTATTTGTCCTTCAGCAGAAGCATGGGAAAGCGCAGTTTCGGGTGCCAACCTCGTATTCACTGCAGGCAGCACTACAGTAACAACACTAGGTGCTAATGTTGCAAACCAACTGGTTGTTGGCGATTATCTTTATAACTCTAGCAGCACTGTTAATTTTAACCTTAAAGTCACAGCAATCACAAGTAACACAGTTACTTCTACTATAACAGTTGGAACAGCACCAACAACTGTCAACCTTGGCGGCGCATCACTGAATGCAAACAACATCACGAAGCGTTGGGAGTTCTATGATTTCTTTGATGGTCCTCCAGGTACATCTGACTTTGCAACTTCACGCGGCGGCTCAAATGACGAACTGCACGTTGTAGTTGTTGACGAAGATGGTGACATTACTACAGTTAGAAACAACGTTATCGAAAGATACGGTTTTGTTTCTGCTGCACAAGATGCAAAGGCACCACAAGGTGGAGCAAACTATTACAAGTCTGTCATTAACCAAGGTTCTTCATGGATTTGGTGGGCAGGTCATGATGCATCAGTTACACCATCCGATCAAAAAGCAACAGCAACATTCCCAGCAGGCGGAAACACAGCTGTTACTGAATCATTGAGCGGTGGAGATAACGGGACAGCATCAGTAGTACAAGCTGACTTAATCGATGCATACGATCTATTCTTACCTGACAGTGAAATTGATATTTCTATTCTGTTAGGTGGTGCATCAAACGCAACTGTTGGTTCTCACTTGATTCAGAACATTGCTGAAAGCAGAAAGGACCTTGTTGTTTGTCTTTCACCTGAAAGAGCTGATGTTGTTGATAACAATGCATTTGCTACAGCAGAACAAGAAGATGTGATTGCGTTCAGAAACCAGTTGCCTTCTTCTTCGTACGGCATCATGGATTCTGGTTGGAAATACATGTACGACAAGTACAACGATGTTTACCGTTATGTTCCATTAAATGGTGACGTTGGTGGATTGATGGTTGTTACTGATTCGATCCGTGATCCCTGGTTCTCACCTGCTGGTTTCAACAGAGGTTCGATTAAAAATATCGCACGTCTCGCTTTCAATCCAGCAAAGGCAGAAAGAGATCAACTGTACAAGAATGGCATTAATCCAGTTGTTGCATTCCCAGGACAAGGTACTGTTCTGTTCGGGGATAAGACACTGCTTACAAAGCCTTCTGCGTTTGATAGAATCAATGTCCGTAGATTGTTCATTGTTCTTGAAAAAGCAATCTCAAAAGCAGCTCAATACTCGCTGTTTGAGTTCAACGATGAATTTACTCGTGCCCAGTTCAGAAACTTAGTTGAACCATTCCTACGTAATGTTCAGGGTAAACGCGGCATCTTTGATTTCCGTGTTGTTTGTGACGAAACAAACAATACAGCAGAAATCATTGATCGCAACGAGTTTGTTGGAGACATTTATGTTAAACCAGCACGAAGCATTAACTTTATTCAGTTAAACTTCATTGCTGTTAGAAGTGGTGTTGAATTTGAAGAAGTGGTCGGACAATTCTAAATAGCATTATAAATAAACAAAATTAGGAGAAACATAAATGGCCTTTTCAATTAACCAATTCTATTCAGAATTACAGGGCGGTGGCGCAAGACCATCACTGTTTGAGGTACGTTTTACAAATCCGATTAACAGTGGTGCTGACCAAAAGGTACCTTTCATGTGTAAAGCGGCTGCTATTCCAGCAGCTGAGGTAACACCTGTAGTACAAAACTACTTTGGTCGTCCGCTGAAGTTTGCTGGCAACAGAACTTTTGCACCTTGGACTGTCACCATTATCAACGATGAAGATTTCGCTATTCGTAAAACACTTGAAATCTGGAACGAAGCGTTGAACGGTTTTGAAGATAACTTAAGAGATCAGCAGTTGGGTTCCCCTAACTCATATAAAGCTGATGCTGAAGTAATTCATTACGGAAAACGCGGCGATGTTATTAGAGCATACAAACTGGTTGGATTGTTCCCAACAACAATCGATTCTATCGCATTGAGTTGGGATGATGCAGACACAATCGAAGAATACCAAGTAACATTTGAATATGATTACTTTGTAACAGATGGTGTCGCAGGCAATCTTGGAGATGTTGTTTCGACACTCAGTCGTTCTTCTATTTTCACTTAAGCAACCGTAGTGTGATGAGAAAAAAGGGGGGCCTTGCCCCCTTTTTTTGTAATATAAATAGTATTTGTAGATTTACAACGGGGTAAGGATTCATTATGGAATTATTCGGTTTCACAATCGGCAAAAAGGAAGAAGAAAAAGAACTGGAAAAACTTCAGTCTTTTGTTCCTGCTGATACAGAAGATGGTTCTATCGAAATAGCGCCTGGCAATGTTTACGGTACTACTGTAGATTTTGGTAATAAAGCAAAGAACGAAGGTGATTTAATTACTCGTTATAGAGACATGTCCGTTACACCTGAGTGTGATGCTGCAATTCAAGATATTGTAAACGAAGCAATAATCATGTCTGAAGACGGTGATGTACTTGAGTTGGATGCATCCAAAATAAAACAAAATGTTGTACGGAAAAAAATTCTAGAAGAGTTTGACGACATAATCAAGATGCTCAAATTCAATGCAAATGCTTATGACATATTTAGAAAATGGTATGTCGATGGAAGAATATACTATCACATTGTTGTAGATGTTAAAAATCCAAAAGCAGGCATACAAGATTTAAGATATATTGATCCTAGGCGCATCCGTAAACTAAAAGAACCAGTTAAGAAAAAAGATCCTCGTACTGGTGCAGTTGTGCATACAGGTGTTAACGAATACTACATTTATAATGCAAAAGGCGCCCATGGCGGGAAATCCGGCATAGTTTCAGGTACTACCCAAGGATTAAAGATAGCAAAAGATTCAGTTGCATATTGCCATTCAGGAATACTCGATGGTAGAAGCTCAATGGTTTATTCCCATTTGCATAAGGCAATGAGAACGTTAAATCAGTTGAGAATGTTAGAAGATAGTCTTGTGATCTATCGCATATCAAGAGCACCCGAAAGAAGAATATTCTATATTGATGTTGGCAATCTTCCTAAAATGAAATCTGAACAAGTTTTGAGAGAGTTTCAGCAAAAATGGAAAAATAAACTAGTATATGATGCCTCGACTGGTCAAGTAAAAGATGACCGAAGATACATGACAATGATGGAGGATTTTTGGCTGCCTCGACGTGAAGGTGGAAGAGGAACCGAAATAACAACACTTCCTGGTGGACAAAACCTTGGTGAGATGGATGATGTAGAATACTTCCGTCGTAAGTTATACAAAGCGTTAAACGTTCCCATTTCTAGATTGGAAAGTGAAAATGCATTTAACTTAGGACGAGCGCAAGAGATCACCCGTGATGAAGTAAAGTTCAGTAAGTTCGTTGAAAGATTGCGGGCACAGTTTTCAAACTTGTTCATGGATTTGTTGGAAATACAGTTATCTCTTAAAGGAATTGTAAGCCGCAAAGAATGGCAAACGTTAAAACAAGAAATTTCATTTGATTTTCAAAATGACAATCATTATAAAGAGTTAAAACAATCGGAAGTGTATCGTGATCGTTTCTCACTATTAAATGAGATTGATCCTTTTGTTGGTCGTTATGTATCTAAAGAATGGGTAAGGAAAAATATTCTTCGTTTACCAGATGAAGATATGAAAGAAATGGAAAGTGATATGGAAGATGATCGTGAAGAAATTGCAGCGGCGCAACAGGATCAGCAATAGTAATACTTAACAAGCCTTTTGAAAGAATAAGTATTATAAATAAACTTATAAATTTTACAGGAGACAAGTAATGGATAATGAAGAAACTACACAGTTTGACTTGTGCAGACAGGCACTAGAAAGTCTATCTCAAGGCGATGCCTGGAATTTTAAAGACACTGTAGAAAATATTCTCAGTGCAAAAATCATGGATGGCATCGAAACAGAAAGATTTAACGTTGGTTCTTCTATGTTCGGTGAAGGTAGAATGCCTGCAAGTGTTATCAAACACAAAGAGAGACTGGCAAGCATGTCCGACGAAGAGTTAGCAAAACAGCATGGAGATAAAGATGAGAATGCTCTAAGACAAATGGCATGGAGACATGGTTATGGAAAAATGAGTCCTCATTATGTGAATAGAATCAATAAAGCAAAGGGTGTTGCGGAAGAAGTCGAAGAGCTCGATGAACTGTCATCAGATACATTGAATAGTTATGAAAGAAAGGCAACCTTGTATAACTTTCTTAAAAAGGGTGCTCCAGCAGAAAAAAGAAAGAAAAGAAGCGATATGATTAAGTTGGCAAGATATAAGAACACAAGAAATACATTAGGTCCTACTGTAAGCTTTAAAGCTAAAGAGAAATAAAAAATGAACTATCTAAAACTTATGTCAATTCTATCTGAAGCTGACGCTGATGAATACGGTGTCGCAACTCAGAAGAAAAAGAAAGACGAGAAAGATGATTTCCATCGTTCAAAGGCCGATCAAGCATTTAAAGATATGCACAAGGTTGATACTACAACAGAAGATGAGTATGCAACTTCGCACTTAAATGTTCCAACAAAACATGTTGGAGATCATAAAGGCAATCCTTCGGATGTAAGTGTAGGTATGGCTAAAGCTATGTCTGCATTGAAAGCATACGATATGGGTGGTCATGGTAAATCTTCTTATCGCAAAATTGATAATACTCAAGGCGACAAGAAAATGCCTACTGTAAAGTAGAGGAAGTGATATATGGCTAATGCAATAACAGTAAACCAAAGAAAAGGCAGTCGAGGCGCTGGTATTTTTGTTGTTAGGGCAGACACAACCGGAACCGTTGACTTAAACGGTGCTGGTTTATCTGCAAATGCAACTTCTGATGAGACTGTAGTTGATATGTCCATTGCTGAAGTACAATGGGAAACAACGGGGACATTTACTCTAGACAGAAACGGAGTTGTTGTGTTTTCAGTTGGTGCAGGAAGTACAGGTCATATGGATTTTGCATCAAATCAAATGCGTTTAGAAGAACAAGGAGATCTTGCACAAGATCTAGGAATCAACTTCAGTGGAGCAGGCTTCGCTGTAATCAAAATGCACAAGAGATCATAACATGAAACTTATAACAGAAGTCCACGATCAAAATATCGAGTATCTTACCGAAGCAGATGAAGGTGGTAAGAAAAACTATTTCATCGAAGGCATTTTCATGCAAGGAAACATCAAGAACCGAAACGGTCGCATGTATCCTATGGAAACACTCGAAAAGGAAGTGAGTAGATACAATGAGGCTTATGTACATAAGAATCGTGCATATGGTGAACTGGGACACCCAGATGGTCCCACAATCAATCTAGAAAGAGTTTCACACATGATTAAAGACCTTCGACGAGAAGGTAATAACATCATGGGTAAAGCAAAAATCATGGACACACCAATGGGCACCATCGTTAAGAACTTAATGGATGAAGGTGCTACGATTGGTGTTTCTTCGAGAGGCATGGGTTCGTTAAAGCAAGTTAACGGCATTAACGAAGTCCAAGGAGATTTTACACTTGCAACTGCTGCTGATATCGTTGCTGATCCATCGGCTCCAAATGCATTTGTAGAAGGCATCATGGAAGGTGTTGAGTTCTATTATGACACTGATCGTAAGATGTGGATGTCGGAACAGATTAAGAATGAAGTTAACAAGGTGAAGAAATTAACAGAAGAACAAAAAGTACATTTGTTCAAGAACTTCATCAATAATTTGTGAAAGTAATGATTTTATAAATAGTATAAACAAAAAGATAATAACTTCTCAGTAAAAAGGGAGAAACCAAATGTCTGATAAAGAATACATTGAAGAACTTGATGGAGATCTTGAGTTAGATGAGATGAAAGCATCGATGGGCGATCCATCAGAAGTCGCTGAGCCAGTTGCAAAAAGCTCTAGTGCAAACCAATCGTCGATTAAGATGAAAGGTTCTGCAAAGGCAGCAAAACTCAAAGGTGTTGAAGACGACAAGGAAACAACATCAACTGATTTGCCTGTTAAAGAAAGCAAGTTTGCAATGATGAACAGCGTCATGGCAGAAATGCAAAACATGTCTAAAGAAGATATTGCTGAGCTGTACCTTGCTCTTGTTAGCGATGCAGATCTTCATGAAGAAGAAGTTGAAACAGAAACATATAGTTTCAATGTTGAAGCAGAAGTTGCTGAAATGTTTGCTGGTCAGGAAATGTCAGAAGATTTCCGTGCAAAAGCAACAACTATCTTCGAAGCTGCCGTTGCCGCAAAGGTCAACGAAGAAGTTGAATCTTTCGTTGTTGAAGCTGCTGCCGAATTGGAAGCAGAAAGAGAAACAATGTTAGACGACCTTTCAGAAAAGGTTAGTGAATATTTAGATTATGTTGCAAATGAATACCTGCAAGAAAATCAACTTGCTGTTGAGCAAGGTATCAAAAATGAAATTGTTGAAGACTTTATGACTTCAATGAAAGATATTTTCGTAGAGCATTATATTGAAGTGCCTGAAGAGAAAACTGATGTTGTCGAAGAACTTATCGCTAAAGTCTCGCATCTTGAAGAAGAGCTCAATGATATTGCTGAAGAAAATTTTGAACTCAATACATTGATTGCTGATACAGCAAAAGGTTCAATTTTTTCTGAAGTTGTAGAAGAGTTAACAGTTGCAGATGCAGAGAAGTTACGTACATTTGCAGAAGGTGTTGAAGCATCCAATGCAGATGATTACAGAGAAAAGTTAGAGACACTTAAAGAACATTACTTCGGTGATGGTGTTGGGATGGCCGACGTTTCTTCTCATATCCTAAATGAAGAAACAGATGGTTATGTCTATGAAGAAGAAGCAGAAGAATACCACACTCCTGCTATGAGCGCTTACTTAAATGCCCTCAAAAAATAACTTTTTATAAATAATAAACAGAAGTCAAAAACAAACTTTTCAACTAAGGAGAAAACTAATGTTGACGAATGAGTTAAAAGCCAAGTGGCGCCCACTTATGGAAGCGGAAGGTGTTGATCCTATCACCGATGCCCATAAGTATAACGTCACAGTTCAACTCTTGGAAAACCAAGAAATGGAAAGCCGCAAAGCATCGACTGGCGGTTATTCAACACCTACACTGTTGGGTGAATCACCAACTAACGCTGTTGTTGATGGTTCTGGCGGCGGTCAAATGGACACATTCGATCCTGTCCTTATCTCGATGATTCGACGTGCAGCTCCTCAAATGATCGCTTATGACATTTGTGGTGTTCAGCCAATGAGCGGACCTACTGGTCTTATCTTTGCAATGCGTTCGCAGTATGCATCTGATGGAACTACTCTGCACGGTGGTGCTGCTGAAAGTTCACGTCCTGAAGCATTCTTCAACGAAGCAGATGTTAACTACTCCGCACAATCGAACAACGGTATCGGTGGTGCAGTTACTGGTGCTACTCTTGGTAACAACACTGGTGATGTTGCTGATGAGACAGATCCAACTGGTCGTGCTACTAACTACTCTGCACGTCAAGGTCTCTTGACAACTGCAGCTGAGAATCTTGGCACAACCGATGGTGGTGCTTTCTCGGAAATGGCATTCAGCATCGAGAAGGTTTCTGTTGAAGCCAAATCTCGTGCGCTGAAAGCTGAGTACTCGATGGAACTAGCACAAGATCTAAAAGCAGTTCATGGCCTTGATGCAGAACAAGAACTTGCTAACATTCTGTCTACAGAAGTTCTTGCTGAAATCAACCGTGAAGTTGTTCGTACAATCAACATTATAGCAAAAACTGGTGCACAGGATAACGTTATAACTGCCGGTACATTCGATCTTGACGTTGATTCCAACGGTCGCTGGATGGTTGAACGCTTCAAAGGCATGATGTTCCAACTCGAAAGAGAAGCTAACGCGATTGGAAAAGCAACTCGTAGAGGTCGTGGTAACTTTGTTATCTGTTCCTCGGACGTTGCATCTGCATTGAACCAAGCTGGTCTTTTGGATCACACTCCTGCACTTAGCAACAACCTGAACGTCGATGACACAGGAAACACTTTTGTTGGTGTTCTGCAAGGTCAATATAAAGTTTATATCGATCCTTACTTCGACAACGGCGGCAATGGTCTACACTACTTCAACATGGGCTACAAAGGCGCAAATGCATATGATGCTGGTCTTTTCTACTGCCCATATGTTCCATTGCAACTTGTCCGTGCAATCGGTGAAGATACATTCCAACCAAAAATCGGATTTAAGACTCGCTACGGCATGGTCGCAAATCCATTTGCGGAAGGTACTGCAAGAGGCGCTGGCGCACTTAATGCTGCTGCTAACGTTTACTACCGCTTCGTCACCGTTAAGAATCTCATGTAAAATAAGAACAAAGAGATTCTCTTTGACAAGGGGGCTTCGGCCCCCTTTCTTTTTGGGAGAAAAAAGTGTTTAAATATATTCCTGCACCTGATGGAGTAGTAGAAAACAGAAAAAAGCAGTGTGAAGAATGTGAACATAACATAATGAAAGTTTGCAAAAAATGTGGCTGTATCATTCGGCTTAAAGTGTTGATAAATAGTGCATCATGTCCAGTAGGTAAATGGTAATATGGCACTAACTGAAAACAAAAACTTTTTAAGTCCTTTAGGCTTTCGCCTAATGCTGCATCGAGCACCTAATGTAGAATACTTCTGTCAAAGTGCAAGTCTGCCTTCGATTAATATGAATCCTGCCATTCAAGCTAGTCCTTTGCTCAACATACCTAGAGCAGGTGATAGAATCAGTTATGAACCTCTTTCACTAAGATTTCGTTTAAGTGAAAACATGGATAATTATTTTGAGCTGTATAACTGGATGATAGGACTAGGACACCCAGTTGAATTGAAGCAATACGATAATCTTCATAAAGAAGGATTGTTGCCTGAAGTTGGCAAAGGTGTTGTGTCAGACGGAACAATCGTTGTGCTTTCTTCTCATGCAAATGGAAACATCAGATTAAATTTTGAGAACCTTTTTCCTGTATCACTATCTCCTTTACAGTTTGATGTTACAGAATCTGATGTGGAGTATTTGGAATGTGATGTTTCTTTTAATTACACTTTATTCACAGTTGATTCTGATCCTTTGTAACTATTGACAACTGCTTTGTGTAGTGATATAATAGCATTGTTGCGTTGATAATACTAGTATAGGAACACATTATGGAATTGTTAACAAAGATAATTGATGAATGGTCTAAAGATGTAGCTATTGATAGAAATGAACTAGCTATTGAAGCATTGAACATACCTAAATTGCATTCAAAGTATTTGACTATGTTTTCAAGTGCAAGATTAAAGTTAAAATCATTACACAGTAAACGAAAAGTATTAAATCGTGATTTACGTGAGTACTATCTTGGTAATGGTAATGATGAGAATGATACCAGTCTATTAGATAAACTACAACGTGAACCCATTGGCTACAAGGTGTTAAAGCAAGATGCACAGTCCTATGTGGATGCAGATGACATGATGATTCAGTTAAACATGAAAGTAGCCATGCAGCAAGAAATTGTTGATGTGCTTGAAGAGATAATGAAATCGATTAACACAAGAAACTTTGTGATTAAAAATAGTATTGACTTTATGAAATTGGAGTTTGGTGGATAAAATGAATAACTTTAACGGTGAATATCTAACAATACCAAAGGATGTTTGTGAGTTTTATCACGATCACTTGGAGCACTACATGCACATATATAGTCCTGAGAGTGCATACACTACAGAAGAAGTACACGCAATGAGTGTATTGAAAGCTTTGATTACTTTATTAGGAGAACCATTAGTTGATAGACACCATGATCCAGTTATACATCCAGTACAACTCAAACTGAATTTATGAGTGACGTACTAAGAATAATAAAAGTCAATGAAGTGAATATGAGAGTGGATGCTGAACCAGGTGTCCGCTATGAGTTAAGTGATGAGTTTACATTTATGGTACCAGGGGCTAAGTTCATGCCTTCGGTACGTAACAAGTTATGGGATGGTAAAATAAGACTTTACAATCGTCAGACAGGATTGATATACATTGGTCTCCTGAATGATATACTTGAGTTTGCGAAGAAAAGAAACTATGAGTGCATTGTTGATACTGCTCTACAACAGAAAACAAGTTTTTCTTTAGTTGAAGCACAAACCAATCTAAACAAACTAAAGCTGCCGTTTGAACCACGTGACTATCAGATTAGTAGTTATGCCTTTTGTGTAAGGAACAATCGTGCACTGATTGTATCTCCGACAGGCAGCGGAAAGTCACTTATCATTTACAGTCTAATAAGACACTATGCGAAAAAGACATTACTCATCGTTCCTACAACTTCACTTGTAGAACAGATGTACGATGATTTTTCCTCATATGGTTTTGATTCAGATAAGTACTGTCATAAGATATATTCTGGCAAGGATAAATATACGGATAAGCCGATTGTGATTACTACCTGGCAATCAATACATCGTTTGCAGAAAAAATGGTTTGAGCAGTTTGATGTTGTTATTGGTGATGAGTGTCATTTGTTTAAAGCAAAGTCATTGACCTCGATTATGACAAAGCTTGAGAGTTGTAAGTATCGGTTTGGTTTTACAGGTACACTTGATGGAACGGAGACGAATAAGCTTGTGCTACAAGGCTTGTTTGGTACTGTAAAACAATTCATCAAGACAAAAGAACTAATCCAAGACAAACACTTATCGGAGTTTAAGATTAAGTGCTTGATACTTAAACATAGGCAAGAGGACATAAAAAATGTTATTGGTAGAACTTATCAAGACGAAATGGACTACTTGGTCACACACGACCGGCGAAATATGTTTATCACTAATCTTGTTCGTAGTCTTTCTGGGAATAGTCTCCTTCTTTTCCAGTATGTAGAAAAGCAAGGAAAGATACTGTATGATTTACTTAAGGACAGTGATATACCAACTTACTTTGTACATGGTGGAGTAAAGTCTGAAGAAAGAGAAAGGATACGTAAGGCCGTTATTGAAAGCGATAACAATATTATCATTGCAAGTTATGGCACCTTCTCTACAGGCATTAACATACCCAATTTAGATAACTTGATTTTTGGCAGTCCATCTAAATCTAGGATAAGAAATCTGCAGTCGATTGGTCGTGTATTGAGAACGAGTGGTGATAACTCTCGTGCTGTTTTGTTTGATATATCAGATGATTTACGAACCTCAAAGAAACCAAATATTACCTTGACACACTTCAATGAACGTGTTAAGATCTATAATCAAGAACAGTTTGATTATCGGATGTACAACATAGACTTATGAATATTGAAAAAGAATTAAAAGGTAAAGAAATCATTTATTTGAAACTGGTATCTGGTGAAGATGTATTTGCTATGGTACAAAATGAAGTTTTAGATTCTCCTGAAAACGTAACAAGTATGAGCTTACATCAACCTTTCGTGCTCAGGGCAACGTTTAGTGTACAAGATGCCAAAACAACTGAGTATGCTGTTCGTTGGTGTCCTTACGCAGATGGTTTTTATAATAACATTATACCTATTCCTTGTAACGCAGTGGTAGCAATGCTCAAGCCAGAAGATGATATGATTGCGCGATATCTTGAATGGATATCTGATGAACAAGAACCTTCTTATATTGATGGTTTAGATGAACTTGACGGGCTCGATGAGCTGCAAGCACAGCTGAAGAAAATTGATGGGAAGTTACACTAATGGAAAAACAAAAAGAATACTATGTAAACAACAAAGACTTCTATGAGGCGATGTGTGGGTTTAAAGATAATGTGGAAGAAGCAAAGTTAAACGGCTCGGCGAGACCACATGTTAGTAACTACATTGGCGATTGCATTATGAAGATTGCTAAACGTTTAGCTACAAAGAAGAACTATCGTAACTATCCTTTTATTGAAGAAATGATTGGTGATGGTGTTGAAAATGCACTGATGTATATCGATAACTTTAAGCCTTATTATCTTTCTAAGGATGGGGAACAAAAGAAAGGCAATCCTTTCTCATATTTTACTACAATCATTAACTATGCATTTTTAAGAAGAATCGCTAAAGAGAAAAAACTTCTGTACACTAAGTACAAGATAATGGACAATGCTGAGTTTCTTGTAGAAAAAAATGAACTTGATGATACAAGCCATGTTCATAGAGTAGAACATACGGATTATTCACAAGAGTACATTAGCAGTTTTATTCGTGACTTTGAAGAAAACAAGAGACGTGAAGTGAAGAAAAGAAAGGCGAAGCAATAATGAAAAGTGATAAGTGGGATCTGCGCTTTATGAAGATAGCACAGGATGTTTCTACTTGGAGTAAGGATCCTCGTAGAAAAGTAGGTGCAGTTGCAGTGCACCCAGGTGATAGGCGAGTTCTGTCTACTGGATATAACGGCTTTCCCAAATGGATTCGCGATGATCCTCAAAGAATGCAAGATAGTGTTACTAAATCTAAGTATACTATTCATGCTGAATTGAACTGTATTTTTAATGCAGTCTATACAGGTGTTTCGTTAAGAGATATGACGCTGTACGTTTATGGATTGCCACCTTGTTGTGAATGTGCAAAGGGCATCATACAAGTAGGCATTCGTAGAGTCATTTGCGAATATGAAACTTCAGCTGACGATGTTAGATGGACGGAATCTTTTAATCATTCACGTTCTATGTTTAATGAAGCAAGTGTTGACTTAGTTAGGATAAACGAATGAAAGGCTATATCCATCTATTCGTAAACGGCCATTTTGTAAATCATTATCAAGATGGTATTGATATGAATGTGGAAGATTTTATAGTGAATGAGAGTATTAACATAAAAGGTGTTAACTACATTGTGAAAAAAGTAGAATCTCTCGTTGTGGGTCCACAGGCTATGCCTATAACTTATGTGTATGTTGAAGAATGAAAATAGCGTTAATAACTGATACCCATTGGGGTGCAAGAAACGACAGTCCTGTTTTTCTTAATATGATGGTGAATTTTTACAACGATGTATTTTTTCCTGAACTTGAAAAACAAAACATAAAAACCATCATTCATCTTGGTGATATTGTTGACCGAAGAAAGATGATTAGTTATGTTACGCTGAATCGTTTTCGTAATGTATTTGTCAACCGATGCGTGGCAGATGGTATTGACTTACATGTGCTCGTCGGAAATCACGATATTCCCTACAGAAATAGTAACGAAATCAATGCGATGAGTGAATTGTTTGGTTCATATGCGGAAGATGGTGTATCGTTTTATTCTGAACCAACTGATGTTTCTTTTGATAATTTGAAGCTTACAATGATGCCATGGATTCACAACATGAACTATGCAGATTGCATGGAACATATTGCAAACACTGATGCTCGTGTATTGTTCGGTCATCTTGACCTAAATGGGTTTGTGATGCACCAAGGTGTAGTGCAGGATCACGGCATGGATACTAAGCCGTTTGAAAAGTTTGAGTTAGTATGCTCAGGTCATTTCCACCATAAATCACATAACGGAAATATTCACTATCTTGGCAATCCGTTTGAGCTGACTTGGAATGACTTTAACGATACACGAGGCTTCCATATATTTGATACAGAAACACTTGAATTGAAGTTCATACAAAATCCGTATCGCATGTTCTATAAACTCTTTTATGATGATGCCGATAAGACAATGGAACAAGTTGTAGAACGGGATTTCGCAAACTACGAAAATACTTATGTGAAAGTAATCGTACAGAACAAAACAAATCCATATTGGTTTGACTTGATGTTGGATAAACTGCATCTAGCAAATCCGGCAAACGTAAGTATTGTGGATGACAACAAAAACCTTAGTGAACTTAAAGACGAAGAGATTGTAAATGAAGCTGAGGATACATTAACGATTATGCATAAGTATGTAGGTGGTTCCAATTTGAATGTGGATATGATAGAATTGAACAAACTACTTACAACTTTGTACAATGAATCGCAGGCACTGGATATAGAATAAATGTTTATATGGACTATTGGTGATGCAATTTTTATTTTTGTATCGAGTTTTATAGCAGGTCTTTATATTTATTATAATATTAAAGGCTATATAAAACAGAAATTATGCAAACATGAACGTACATATAAGCAGTTAGGCGGAAGGCTAGAAACAATATGCAAAGATTGTGGTAAAAACTTTGGATTTAAATCATGATTCACTTTGAAAATATAAAATTTCGGAACTTCCTGTCAACAGGAGATGTTTGGACGCAGATTGATTTATCTCGCAACCCAACCACACTTGTTCTTGGAGAAAATGGTTCTGGTAAATCAACAATGCTTGATGCCTTATGTTTTGCATTGTTCGGTAAACCATTTCGCAAAATCAACAAACCGCAGTTAGTTAACTCAATCAACGAAAGAAACTGTTTGGTTGAAGTAAAGTTTCGTATTGGTTCAAACACTTATCGAGTACTGCGTGGTATTAAACCAGGTGTGTTTGAAATTTACTACAACAATACATTAATAGACCAAACTGCAGCATCAAAGGACTACCAGGAACATCTTGAAAAGAACATTCTAAAACTTAACTATAACTCTTTTACACAAGTGGTTATTCTCGGTTCTTCTACATTTATTCCTTTTATGCAGCTGTCAGCACAGGCTCGCCGTGAAGTCATTGAAGACCTTCTTGATATTAAAATCTTTTCTGTTATGAATGTGTTACTTAAAACACGCATACAGGAAAACAAAGAAATACTGAATGATTTGAAATATCAACTTCAGATGGCTCAAGAAAAACGAGTGTTGCAGCAAAGGCATATGAAGGAGCTGCGTGAGCAAAACGAAGAACGTGTAAATGAAATCAAAACTGAGATTGAGAAAAGTAAAACACAACTTGGTCTTTCAGTTTTACAAAAGACTGATGTTTTGCAAAAAATCAAGTCAAATGAAGAAACGCAGCGAAGTAAGTATAAAGGTGTATTAAAGAAGTTTTCTGATTTAGAAAAGTATCAGGTACAGATTAAACACAAACAAAAGAAGTTGATAGATGATAGGGACTTTTATCTTGAGAATACCGATTGCCTATCATGTGGTCAAGCATTGCCAGTAGATTTTAGAGACAATAAACTTAAAACACTAGAAGAAAACATTACAGACTATTCTGTGAATCTTTCTAAACTCGGCAAGGAGTTAGAAAAAACCTCTGTACTGAAAGGTGAACTAAAGGTACTAGAAGAAGAATACTCAACCTTAGTCGAACAAAAGTTTAGTTGTGATAAAGATATTGACAACCATCATAGTTACATACGAAAACTTGAAAAACAGTTATCATCTGTAAGTAATGTTGATATGACCACGACAGTAGAAGAACTCAAGGTAACAGAACGAAAACTTATTGAAGTGGAGAAACAACGAGAGGAAGCAGTCAAACAAAGAGAACTATATACAGTAGCAGCCGAACTGCTAAAAGATAAAGGCATCAAAACACAGATTGTCAAACAGTATGTTCCAGTGATGAACAAACTTATCAATAAGTATTTGGCTAAGATGGAGTTCTTTGTAAACTTTGAACTTGACGAAAACTTTAACGAAGTGATTAAGTCTCGTCACCGTGATGTGTTTAGTTACGCATCATTCAGTGAAGGAGAAAAGGCTCGACTTGATCTGGCACTGTTACTTACTTGGCGTAGTATTGCGAAGATGAAAAATAGTTCTCATACGAATCTGTTAATACTGGACGAAGTGTTTGATGGTTCGCTTGATAATGTTGGTATTGAAAGTTTAATGGAAATACTGAATGAAACACAAGACACCAATATCTTTATCATCTCCCACAAAGGAGAGTCACTACAAGATAAGATGCGTTCAATCATTCGCTTTTCCAAGTACAAAAACTTTTCAAGGATGGAAGCATGAAAAAATACGGTATCAAAGTAAGAGTCACAAATGGAGAGTATCGTTGGATGTTAGATCATTCCGAAGTTCTAACAGATGTTGGACCAATGGTATTTGAAACAAAACAAGAGGCCGTTGACTTCGCAGAAAAGATGCAATGGACATTATATGAAGTAGACTTATATCCTTATAAGGAGTTTTAGTATGTTAAAAGAGTTAGTACCATCAACAGATCCAATACTCAAACAGAGTACGGTTTCTTTTGATTTTGTAAATCCACCAATGGATCCTATTGATTTAGCAGATGAGATGAGGTATAATCTATGTAATCATAAAGGTATTGGATTATCAGCTCCACAAATAGGTTATAACTATTCTGTATTTGCTGTGGGAAATCCAGAAGTCGAATCAAGTGTTCTTGTTTTCTTTAACCCGAAAATCGTACACTATTCGGACACTATAGTTACAATGGAAGAAGGTTGTTTATCATTTCCTGGAATGGTGTTAAAGATAAAACGACCAGATGAAGTAAGAATGAGATACACTGGCGCTGGTGGTATGACGAAGACAGATAAGTTTGGGGGCATGACTGCTCGTGTTATACAACATGAGTACGATCATCTACAAGGAATCACATTTGATTCCAAAGTAAGTTCTTTTCATTTAGATAAAGCAAAGAAAAAACGTAAGATTATGAATAGGAGAATGAAGTATGTCGCATGATTGGGTTGAAGATATTTACAAGATGCATGAGAAGTATGGCGTGCATGAATGGATGGAAAACAATGAAGATAACTTTGATGAGTTTTTAGAGTTTCGTCTTAACTTTCTTGAAGAAGAACTGAATGAAACAATGGCCGCTTGGAAAAGTTATGATTCTGAAGAAGTAATCGATGGTTTGATTGATCTGTGTGTTGTTGCTATTGGTACACTTGATGCGTTTGGCGTAGATGCACATAAGGCATGGGATGAAGTTTTAAAGGCAAACATGAACAAGAATGTTGGTGTTAAGAAAGAACGTCCCAATCCGCTTGGTCTGCCAGATCTTGTTAAACCAGAAGGATGGAAACCACCTTATCATCAGAATAATCACGGCAAACTAACAACGTGGGAAAACGATTTAAACAGAACTGTATAGACTGTTGACAAACCGCCTGACACTTGATAGAATAGTTAGGACATTTGATGAAATATTACAGGATGAAAAAATTGAAGAAAGTCAAACAACAAAATTTAGTCACTAGTCGCTCAACTGAACATTTGAAAAACAGCAATTCAATTGATTTTGAAAATGGTAGACTTATGGAAAACAGACCAACAATATTGAAATGTACTAAATGTGGAGAAGAGAAACATGGATTAGACTTTTATAAATGTGACGTGAATAGTAAAAGAAACCAAGGTATATGTGTTGATTGTTCAGACAAAAAAAGAAAGTATAATAGAAATAAAGAAAAATATAGACAGGGTGAGGGGGTTTTTTTATCAGCAAAAACAGGGTGTCCGGTAAATACTCATGATGAGAAAGGAAACAAATATAATAATCTTACAAATTTTTTAAACTATGAACCAGAACAATTGCAATTAATTTGGGATTAACTAATATGAACGAACGTGAATCTGTAAAAGTTCTGCAAGAATGTATTGACTTGCAAAACAAAAAATCTCAGGATTATCAAAATCCAAACTCCAACATCGTACAAGCAATGCATTATCGTCGTGGTGTTGATACTATCCATGATATGATCTGGCAAAAGTTATTGCGTGCCCAGTCACTTCTTGAATCCGAAGGTGATCCTAAGTTTGAATCACTTGAAGATACTTACAAAGACTTGATTAACTATGCGTCCTTTGCCGTATCATACATACGTGGTCAGATGGAAGGTCAGGATACCAATCGTGATATGTTTAACAAGGTTAAAAAAGACGATTGGTATTACGAGAAAAACTGGAAATATTTGAAAAATGAATAATGTGAAAGTAATACGAAATAAGTTTCGTGCTAAATATGCAATGAAAGAATTTACGCCTGATAAGTCAGGTGTAAATACTATTGAACTGATTGGTGCTCAGTTCTTAGCTGATGAACCATGCATATTCGGAAAGTACAACAAAGAGTATGTGCAGAAAGAACTTGCTTGGTATGAAACACAATCACGTAATGTTGATGATATGGAAGAACCTGTACCAGCAATCTGGCGAGCAATCGCCGATCCGTATGGTTTCATTCAGTCAAACTACGGTTGGTGTGTTTGGTCAGAAGATAACTACAGTCAGTATGATAACTGTCTTAAACAACTAAAAAATGATCCAAACTCTCGACGTGCTATTATGATATACACTAGGCCTGAGATACAAGAGGATTATAACAAGAATGGCATGTCAGATTTTATCTGTACAAATACCGTACAGTACTTTGTACGCAATGATAAGCTCATGAGCTTTGTAAACATGCGTAGTAATGATGTTGTGTTTGGTTATCGTAATGATCGTGCTTGGCAGTTGCATGTTCAAGAAATGTTAGCAAAAGATCTTGATGTAGAATGTGGTGATCTTATTTGGAATGTCGGCTCACTTCATGTATATGAACGACATTTTCATTTGGTCGAAAAAAAAGATAACTACACATACGGTGAATCTATAGGATGGTTATAGGAAAAAAAAATATGATTGAAACTTTATACATACCAACTTATCGAAGAGTAGACTCACAACTCACATACGACTATCTTCCAGATAAATGGAAAGAGCGTGCTGTGTTAGTTGTGGCTGCAGATGAAGAAGAAATATTAAGAGAAAAAGGATATAATGTATTAGTATGTCCTTGCCAAGGAAAGGAACCAGAAGGTGCTAATCCTCTTGATTATGGTTTGAGTCCTACAAGAAAATGGATTGCTTATCAAGCAGGCGATCAAAAGTACGCAGTTTTCGATGACGACATTATGCAGTTTGTTTATACTCGTCGACCTTCTGAGCCTGATAGTCATGCGTTAGTAAATACTGAAATTAACACTTATGTTAATCGTGAAGGTTATGAAAAATACTTCGACGAAATGATGGACACAATGGATTCTTGGTTAGATGAATGTGTAACTTGTGGTTTGGAAGTTACTTGGAATCCACCAAGGGATGAAGATTACAATGATTGCTGGAGACAAACCACGAATCATTTTTATAATGGTAAAACTTTTCCTAAAGATGAAATTGATTTTACTTCATTAAAATGTGCTCAAGATTACTTTATACTCTTGCAATGTTTAACATTAGGTTACCCTAATAGAATAAGTTTCAGATATCGCGTGCGTCCTTCTCTAACACAGGCAGACGGTGGATGTGCTGAATACAGAACATTAAATGTACACAATAACTCAATGAAACTTTTACAACAAAAATTTCCAGAATTTGTATCGCTTAAAACTAAAGTGGCAAAAAATGGTGAGTGGGGTGGACTTGAAAAACTAGGTGCCACAATTCAATGGAAGAAGGCTTATAAATCTAGTCAACAGGAAAAAACAAATACATTGAGGGGTTTTTCTAGATGAATCATGCGAGCATTATACCTTTAATAGGAGGCATCTCACTTGCTTCTGATGAAGTGTATGGAACTAAACCAAAATGGATTGCATCTTATGATGTATTTGGAGAAAACGACTCTCATTTGTTAAATCATTATGAGTTCAAAAACCACAACGTTCCATATTACGTTTTGGACAACGATGAAAGAAAGCCAACAAATAAACTAGAAAGTGTTGACGTTGTTTCAACAGTATGCCCTTGTGCTGGCCTTTCTACAATGAGTCATCACTCAGGTGCAGACAATCCTAAAAATGATTGGATGGCAGTGACTGCCGAGTACGTTTTGGAGAACATTAAACCAAAAGTATTCTGGGGTGAAAATGCTCCTACATTTGCAGGTAACACTGGTAAGAAAATCCGTGATAGGATTTTTGAGATTGGCAAAAAGAACGGTTATACAATGACTGTTTATAAAACAAAATCTCTACTACATGGATTGCCGCAATACCGGCAGAGATCCTTCTATTTCTTTTGGAAAGAGAAAGATCATGTTCCTTTAATGAACTACTATAAAAGACCTTATCCTCAGATCAAGGACTTTATTGATAGCATTCAAGGTAACAGTCAGCAAGAACTAACAAATACTAAAGCGCTTCGTGACAATCCTTATTACACTTATATCATGGATAATATGCATCCTGGCTTAACTCATGCTGAATTTGTGGATCAGTTGGACCATTCATACGAACTTACTGGTTACATTCGCAAGCAAGGTATAACCTTTCCTGAACTTGCAGCATATTTTAGAAAAGAAGGTTTGGAAAAAGAAGCAGATAAGTGTGAACGTAGGCATGAAAAAATACAAGCAGGCGGAGGTATTATGACACGTGCCTTATACGTTCCAAAGGACTATACAGGAGCTTTTGTAGGACACTTGCCCAGAAATATGACACATCCAGTTGAAGAAAGATTTTTGACTTATCGTGAATGTATGGGAATGATGGGATTGCCACAAGATTTTGAACTGTTAAATCCAAGTAAAAATCTGAATCATGTTTGCCAAAACGTACCTTTTACTACTGCTAAAGATATGGCAACTGAAGTACTTGGTTATTTGAATGGTGATAGACCTATGATAAAAGCAAATCAGCTATTGCAAGATAATCATAAACATGAGCACAAAGTATGGGATGCTTCTTATAACTCTCTAGAAGGTTTTATTCAATGAGTAAAGCAATGAGATATAATGATGGCAAAAGACAACTGTCTTATGTTATGACTTTTCCAGAAGCAATGCGTGGCTTAGCAGAAGTATGTGAGTATGGAGCCAACAAATATGAGCGATATAACTATATGATAGGTGGTGTGTCTGCTCAGCAACATGTTGACTGTTTGTTTCGGCATTTGTTATCATGGTATGAGGGTGAAGATGTAGATCCGGAATCTGGTGTAAATCATTTGCACCATGCTACCTTTAACATGATGCGTTTAGCAGATGAAATGTCAAAAGGTACATGTAAGGACGACAGGCCTCATAAAATTTTAAAAAGCGATTAGTTTAAACTTTAATTTGATTAAGGAGATGTTATGGAATTATCAATTGATGTAAGTGATTTAAGAAAACGAAAAATCTTTGTTGCTACTCCTATGTATGGAGGACAATGTAGTGGGCAATATACTAAGTCAAGTGTTGACTTAGCAAAACTTGCTTCCCATTATGGAATTGATATTGAGTTCTTTTACCTGTTCAACGAATCACTTATCACTCGTGCAAGAAACTATTGTGTAGATGAGTTTCTTCGTAATGAAAAGTTTACACATCTAATGTTTATTGATAGTGATATTGGATTTGACCCAAACGATGTTCTTGCATTGGCTGCCGTTGCAGACCCTGACAGCGATAAAGACATCGTTTGCGGTCCTTATCCTAAGAAGACGATTGCTTGGGAAAAGATTAAACAGGCAGTAGACCAAGGCCATGCTGATGAAAATCCACACAACCTAAACAAGTTTGTTGGTGACTTTGTTTTTAATCCAGCAAGTGGACAAAATCAAATCGCTCTAAACGAGCCAGTTGAGGTGCTTGAAGGTGGTACAGGTTTTATGATGATCCAACGTAAAGCCTTTGACAAATACGCAGAAGCTTATCCTGAATTTTCTTATAAGCCAGATCATGTTCGTACTGCAAACTTTGATGGCACAAGAGAAATCATGGCTTACTTTGATTGCATTATTGATCCTGACACGAAACGTTATCTTTCAGAAGATTATATGTTTTGTCAATGGGCAAGAAAAGCTGACATTAAAGTATGGATGTGTCCTTGGATGAAGTTAGTACACATGGGCTCTTATTTCTTTGGTGGATCACTTGTAGACCTTGCTACAATAGGTGCTAGTGCTACCGCGGATCCTAGTCAGAAAATCAAATAAGCTTTGCTACCCGTACATTTTTGTGATAGTATAGTACATTATAATATAGGAGAATATAAAATGAATCTTTCTAATGAATCTGTGAATATCTTAAAAAACTTTTCTACGATTAACCCGAGTGTATGGGTTAACGAAGGTAATGTGTTGCGAACAGTATCGCCTGCAAAAACCATTATGGCATCTGCTGTTGTTGATGATGACTTTCCAACACCGTTTGGTATCTACGACCTGAATCAGTTTCTGGGCACAGTTGGTTTGCTTGAAAACCCAGACTTTGATTTTAAAGATACCTATGTAAACATCTCTAGTGGAAAGTCAAAAGTCCGTTATGGTTATGTAGATAAGAGCCTTATCACTGCAGCGCCTGATAAAGACATTAATCTTCCTGATTCTCCGCTTGAGTTTCGTTTAAACAATGATGACTTGCAAAAAGTTATGCGTGCCTGTAACGTACTGCAGCTTCCTAATCTTGCTGTCCGTTGTGACGAAGGTGAGTTGAAGATTGTTGCATGTGATGCCAAAAACCCAGAAGCAAATGATTTTAGTATTACACTTGGTGATTGTGGTTCTGACGTAAACTATGTTTTTCGTTTGGAAAATCTAAAGATGATGCCTAACGATTACGATGTTACCATTTCATCACAAGGCATTAGTAAGTTTGTATCGAGCACAAAAAATATTGCTTATTACATTGCCACGGAAAGTGTTTAATGACAAAGTGCGAACACAAATGCAATGATTGTACTGTAGCGAAACAGTTAGAAAAGGAAGAATACGAAAATGTAATACTTAAGGACCGACTACAGTTAAGAGAACATGACGTTAATGCTTGTGCTACTACCTCAGTTATTCTTGTTGGACTATGTTTTTTGCTTGCTACTATGATATTATTTGACATTACTTAGATATGGAGTTTTATTATGACCGACGTGAATCAGCTGTGGGTGGAGAAGTACCGCCCACAAACTATTGCCGATTGTATTTTACCAAAGTACCTGAAGGATACTTTTCAAGAGTTTATTAATAAAGAGTATGTTCCTAATCTTTTGCTAAGTGGCACTGCAGGTGTAGGCAAAACCACAGTTGCAAAAGCTTTGCTTACGGAACTTGACTTCGACTACATTGTTATAAACGGTTCTCTTAATGGTAACATTGATACGTTAAGAACAGAAATCCAACAGTTTGCTTCAACCATATCTTTTAGTGGTAAACGTAAGTATGTTATTCTTGATGAAGCGGATTATCTAAATCCGCAATCGACTCAGCCTGCTCTACGTAACTTTATGGAAGAGTTTAGCAAAAACTGCGGATTCATCTTAACTTGTAACTTTAAGAATCGTATCATTGAACCTTTGCATTCTAGATGCAGTGTTATTGATTTTAAGTTGCAAGCAAAAGAAAAGCAAAAGATTGCTTCAAAGTTCATGGCTCGTGTACAGAAAATTTTATCTAACGAAAACATTGAGTTTAATGATAGCACAGTCGGCAATCTTATCTTGAAGCATTTTCCAGATTTCAGAAGAATACTGAATGAGTTACAGCGACATTCTGCTACCGGCAAGATTGATGAAAGCATTCTTGTTAACTTTGCTGATGAAAACTTTAAGATGCTTGTGAATAACCTTAAGAACAAGGAGTTTAAAGAAGTTCGTAAGTGGGTTGCACAAAATGCTGACATAGAACCTACACAAATCTATCGTAAACTTTATGATTTTTGTTTTGAGTATTTGAAGGATCATTCTGTTCCGCAACTTGTTTTACACATTGCAGACTATTCTTATAAAGATGCGTTTGTATCAGACCATGAAGTTAACTTGGTCGCATGTTTAACCGAAATCATGGTAGATTGTGAGTTCAAATGAAGCTATTCGATTACATTAACGCAATCAACAGTCATAAAGATGTAGTTAACGATTCGCCTGATGTAGAAGGCACAATGCGTGAGTACAAGCCTTTTCTAGTAAACAAATCGTTTTCTTTTCATCAAGATAGTATACTTGCTGCAAACGCAATGAACATGTACTCACATCTCGATAAGAAACTTCAATATGACTTTTTTATAAATATCTTGAGACCAAGAAAACGATATTCGAAATGGTTTAAACGTGAGTCAAATGATGATCTTGACGCCGTTGCTGAATATTTTGGTTACAACTATGTAAGAGCAAAAGAAGCACTTGATGTTCTTACTGATGATGATATTAAGAAGCTGAAACAAAAATTACAAAAAGGCGGAAAAAAATGATGGAGTTTGATATAAACGATTTAGTAGAAGTTACTATTGCACAAGAAGATGATTTTCTTAAGATTAGAGAAACACTAACTAGAATAGGTATTGCTTCTAAAAAGGACAAAACACTTTACCAATCTTGCCATATCTTGCATAAAAGAGGAAAGTACTTTATAGTACATTTCAAAGAGCTATTTGCACTTGATGGTAAGCCGTTTAACATGACAGATGACGATGTAGGCAGACGCAATACTATTGCAAAGCTTTTATCCGAATGGGGTCTTATAAAACTGGTAAATTCAGAAGTTACAGAAAAACTACAGGCACCTTTATCTAAAATAAAAATCCTTTTACACAAGGACAAGAGCGAGTGGGAACTAGTTTCTAAGTACAATATAGGAAAGAGAAGAGACTAAGATTTAGTATGGACCTTGGCGTACCAAGGTCCTAACCACTTTTCCCAAGAAGCATGGTCGATAACAATGTCGTGATGCCTTCTTAATGCTGCTAACTTACCGTAAGAAGGCTCATACGGTTTATGTTTTGGTGTTTTGTTTTTTTCCGAAGTTCCGCCATAATCGTGATTGCACTTTTTACAAGATGCTAAAATGTTATCCCATGAAGTACTTCCGCCACGAGATGCTGGTCTGTAATGGTCAAACGTCATAGACTCTTCTGATAACGGCTTATCGCAATAAACACAAGAGTACCCATCTCGCAAAAGTAAATTTGGCTTTATTAAAGAAACTTTTTCTATTCTTGGAAAGTACTGCTTGTAGGCAATGACTGATGGTATAGCAATACGGTTTTCTACTTTCATCGTCTTTACTGCTCTGTCATAAGTATCTACGACTACACAGTTATCAGAGAAAAAGTCCGACAACGCTTCTTCTACGGAAATAGTAGAAAGCTTTAAAATGTTCTTAGGCTGGTAATCTGCGTTTAGTATGAGTGTTCTGAGACCTAACATGATAAAAATTCCAATAAAATCAATGACTTAACGTAAGTGCCTGTTTTACAACGACTTTTTTCTGTTGTTTTTTGACACCAGTTTGATACTATAGATCCATACTTTCAAACAACGAACTATATATGTCTACCAAGGTACATTCTAAGATACGTCGCATCCGTGAACACCTGTACGTCCTTGCTATGCAGTATCAGCCTGCGTGCTATGTTTGCGGTGAACAAATAGAAGCGGAGAAACTAATCACTGGCGACCATTCAGATGGTGTGCTGTGGCATCATATAGACTTCGATAGGCATAACAATGATTCTTCTAACTTAGCATGTTGCCATCGCTCTTGCCATCGCTCTTTCCATAGACAAATGGAAGAACACGGCAAAGATATTCGTACAAAGGAAGCAATCGAGCACTGGGGCAAAACGCCGAACATAAAGCTCAAAAGCAAGAAGGAACGTGTTCCCGGTAAACAGTCACTTTACAAGTTTTAAAACAAAGGTGTTATATGGCAAAACTCAAGTTTTTCAAAGCAACGCTGCCCTCACATTGGGCAAGTTATCTTATCAATAATGACGCTTCTTCTTTTTCATTATATGAAGATGGGGATGATGAGATTGCACGAATAGACGCATGGTGTGAGGACCATTCCGCAGTGTGTGTGGACGTTAGCGAAGAATCCGAGTTTCGGCATGCGTCGTGGGATTGCCCAGATGAGCTAGCTGGAGACTATTCAGAATACACTTTTCAGGAGATTAAATAATGGGTCTTGACCAACACATGTGGAAGAGCATCAAAAATGGTGCAGAC
>Ga0213858_10000172_pt1 | contig 30589 bp, 77 predicted proteins | sample PICome_FD_160122 | JGI IMG/M metagenome (GOLD analysis project Ga0213858, IMG submission 160122) | Coastal seawater microbial communities near Pivers Island, North Carolina, United States - PICO245 | ecosystem: Environmental > Aquatic > Marine > Coastal | place: USA: North Carolina | collected... | reverse complement strand
TCTTTTCCGCAGACTATAGATACAATATCAATTGAAGGGAATTCCATTTACAATTATTACACAAAGACATGTTGCTGTGTATAAATATTTTATGAAAATTGCATTAATTCAATTAGGAGACAAGCAGTGCGCTGAAGAAAATATCGGATGCTTGCATTTAAACAGTTTATATTGTGAAAAATATGGATATAAACATATAGTAGAAGACTTAAATTTTACAAACATAGAAGCGACTTATCAAAAGCCCTATATATTATTAAAATATATTCATGAATTTGATTATGTTGTATGGGTAGATCTTGATGCAGCGATCATCAATGATGAGATTAAATTAGAAGATATAATTAATTCATACCCAGATAAAGATTATTTGGTCTTCGAAGATTTTGGCAATTGGACTCTTAACGCTGGGATTTTAGTTTTTAAAAATTGTTTAAATAATACCAAGTTGCTTTGGGAATGGTGGGGTAAATGTCCCAAGGTGCCTCATCCTGAATGGAGGAAAGTTGGAGGTGATCAAGAGTTATTAATCCAAGTACTAAGATCAAAAGGTCCAATAGAGACTCTTCCAGCAAAAATTATGAATCAACATCCCAAGGATTTTACTCCTGGAGATTTTTTGGTTCATTTTATGGGTTATTTTGGCCAAGATGTTCAAATACATATGACTTTTCTTGTTCGACAAAATAAAGGCTCCGAATGGAACGGGAAATACTTAGAGGCTTTGGGAAAAATTCTCCCGTGTGCGCGCGAGCGAAGCAAAGCTAAAAATTTTGATATAATACAGCCAGAAGAGATTGTTAATTTGATATTATAGAGTTATATGCCTATCAGCTTGAGGCGATACTAATTCAATTTATAATATTAATTTATATAATTATAGTTATTTCGGCTGACGCCGGAATCGCCTGGAGGGCATTAAAGCAAAAATAAAAAACTTTATACTTGTTGTTCATTAAAAAAAATGTTAATATACTATATGCAAACAATAGATATATTATATAACAATATTCCATTTAAAGTTAGAAAGCATTTTGAAAAAGAAGATATGAATGTATTGGGTGAGGTGTTTAGTGAAGCAAATTATCCGATTGAACAGTTCCTTCGGAACGCACCGAAAGTTGTTGTTGACGTGGGAGGTCATGTAGGAAGCTTCTCAAAGCGATGCCAGCACCTATTCCCCGGGTGCAGAACGTATACAATAGAACCAGACATAGAAAACTACAATATGTGCAAATTAAATTTAGATTATTATAATTATGGTACAGTTATAAGAGGTGTTTTTAATTATTATCCTGATAAAGTATATTTCTATAGAAGTATTAAAGAAGCGAGTGGTGGTGGATTCTTAACTAACGAGCTAATACCTAATAAAGATGATGTACAGCAAGCAGAGGATCAAGTATATGCATTACATAATGATTTTGAAGATGTAGAACACTATACATTAAGATCATTAATGAACAAACATAATATAGATGAGATTAATTTATTAAAACTAGACTGTGAAGGCGGAGAAAATGGATTTTTAATGCAAGATTGCCCCGATTTAGATTTACTACCGAAGATAGATACAATCATGGGTGAGTGGCATGGCTTTGAGGATTATAGCCCCGAAAGTCCCACACAATCTATGTTATTTAATAAATTAAAAGAAATTCTAGGCCAAACCCACAGAAGTTGGATGCATGATCCTGAGCTAAAGGATGGATTAGGCGTGTTTGGATTCACTAGAATGTAATTAATCTTTAATTAATTTTAATTTCTTTACATTTGTTCTCTTTTTGTGGAATAGAGATGATTAATATGCCATTTTCTACTTTTGCTTGAATTTTAGCAGTATTAATTGCACTACTTACTGTAAATTCTTTATTTATAGATGTAGTCATAGTCTCATTAATTTGCTTTTCTCCTGTTACTTTTAAAATAGAATCTTCTAATTTTATTGTAATGTCGTCTTTTGACATCCCAGGCACTTGCGCAGTAATTATATAATTATTATCTTTTTGTTCTAATGTAGTTCTATATTTATAAGAATCAACACTGTAGTCGATAATGTTGTCGATTGCGTCATCAAACGCACTGAACAGACTAGGCTGTCCAAAGAAACTAGTTATTGGTAATTTTTTCATAGTGAATATATAGTTGCAAGACCCATGCCAACTTAAAAGCCCTTAAAATACACACAAAAAGGGCCGCCAAAGAGACGTTTTGTCCCAAGGCGACCCAGCTCCTGAGTCAAAAAAAATAGCGTGACACAATGGCTCTATGAGCTATCGGGACGCCAATTGATACTCCAAAGATAACTCTGAGTTTCAATTTCCTTCCTTTTTTCTTCTGGGATATAGCTAGATGCGCTTCTGAGGTTGGTCTGAAGCGTATCTATGATAACATGCAAATCAGCGATCTGACGGTCCTTCCGGACCACCTGATGCTGAAGACTCTTTAACCAAAACATTTCTTGTTCATCAGCCATGTATTTTTATACACCCCGTGGATTTTTTTTGGTCATCCAAATTATGTAATTGTTCGCCGCCGTTTCGATATTGAAAAAACCCACCCCCCGCCGGATTTCTCTGTCTGTTTTGCAAAATGAATTCACAAAACGGGTAGGGTCACCCCCGGGTGGGGGGTATAGTGCAATAAAATAGTTGAATTTTTTTCTTGTGTTCTTGTGTTTAATGTGTTACCTTAAGGTATGATTAAAAATAATAAACAAGTAAATGGTTTTATCGCCAAGGTCAACATCATTGACCGCAAGACCGGCGAGTTAGTAAGTAAAAATGTTATGATGAAATGCGAACACCACGCATCCGTCGAAGATCTCAACAAAGATCTCGCAAAGTTTGGCTTGCCTCGCAAGTTCGAGCTTGTCGAGTGGATCGCATAATAGAGCTTGACTTCACACCTCAAATCCTTAGAATATAATCATGAAAGTAAAAGTACGCATCCCAATGGTCTTCACTAAGGCAAGACCTCACAAGCTTAAAAACAAAGTGCTTCCACGCAAAGCGAAGCACAAAAAAAAGTGCTTTTGCTGAAACTTTTTTCTTGCAATTCTTCAAAAAATCCTTAATATACATAACTATGAATAACGAAAACAATATCGAACTAATCGCTAAAGCCGTTGAACTTGCTAACGCAAACAACAATAAACTTACAGGTCGCTTCGCTGACTTACTTGAAGACCTTCAAGAAGAAATAGCAAACGAAGAGTTTACTCTTGAACATGGCGTCCAACACGCATCCGAGCGTGACATTGAAGATGAGTTTGTCTCTCTTGATGCAGTAGAAGCAGAAGAAGACGAAGACTTTGACAATGACGAAAACCTTACCGATATGAATTGCATTAGTGGTGTAATGCGTGAAATCTTTGAAGTCTAAACCCTAAACAGAAAGGTTAATATGTACATACTAAAATCTATCCTCAACCAAGCGGGAGCCGTTTGGCAAGTCGAATCTATAGCGTTACGGAGGCGTGACGCTGAGCGTCTCCTACGCTCTCGCATGAAGAACAACGACGGAAGCCGTCGTTATGGGCTTTTCGCTGTAAACCCTAGAGGCTAAGACCATGAGCGAATACAACGGATGGGCAAATTGGGAGACTTGGAATGTCGCCCTTTGGTTAGGTAATGATGAGAGTTTATACAAACTCGCCAAGCGTTTTGTGCACTACAAAGATCTAGCCAACTATCTTGTAGAATCGGGCACATATAACACGCCTGATGGGGCAAGCTACCAAGACCCCGAGCTGGACACCTACGCTCTGGACGAGTTACTGATGGACGAGTTCTAAGTCTTTGACTACCAAGGATTTGCAAGAATCCTGCGGGGCAGATTTTTCGCAAACTGCTGAAGTCCAATAACTTAGAAAATAATAAAAAAAGTAAAAAAAAGTAAAAAAGTTCTTGACTTTTAGGCATTTCCTTGCTATGTTGTTTATATGATAAAGATTAATACAACACAACTAACTGAAAGAGAAAAGATTTTACTAGCGTTTGTAATAGCTAAAAAAAAGTAAAATAAAACTTGACTTTTAATAAAAATTGTAATAGATTGTAAATATGATAACAAAAACAGAAGAAATAAAATTCGATATCCAATGCCTCGAAAGACGCCTCGTAAGCGATCACTTCGACCACGAACTCCGTAAGTTTGTTCCTGCAACAGGTGAAACTCGTGATTGGATTCTTGCGAGCATAAAAAGCCTCAAGGCTAGACTTCCACAGGCTCGCTATGATGACCAAGTCGCTCGTTATGGTTGGAGATCAGTCGAAAGAAACGCTTAAAAAAATCAAAAAAAAACTTGACTTTTGCCCAAAACTTTTATAGATTAGTAACATGATAAAGATAATACAAAACCCAAACTTCACTAAATGGTTCAACATCATTCTCGACGGAAAGCTTGTTGACAACGCAAAATCTCACGCACAGGCAATCCGCATTGCAAGCAAGCTCGAAGCTCAAGTACAAGATCTTCGCGAGCCAATCAGAACAGGTGCAAGAATATCCGCTTAATATGAACGAATCAAAAAAAATGGACTTTCCCGAGTTAGATCTCGGAATCGCTCTCTCTAAAGCAGAAGGTAATCTTAACTTTCTTGCTGAGTCAACCAATACCGAAGGCGACCAAACCTTGAGCATTACGCAAGGCATGGCGATTCTCGACGCTCTCCATGAAGTCCAAGAAGCTCGCAAAAAGCTTCAAGTGGTACTATACGAACAACGCAAAAAATAACATTATGATCGAAATTATCCTATTCTCTCCTTGGCTTGTAGTATTCTACTTAATGTGGCAAGACATGAAAGACGACGAAAAGCTTTGGTAAGTCTCTGACTACCAAGGCTTTGCAAAAAAATTACCCTGTCGTTTTTTTGTAAACACTTGGCTAAGAAGAACTTCCGGCAGTAAAATCGTGCAAAAACATAGTTGAATTTTAGCCTTTACAAATGCCGGTTTTTATGTTACCTTATAGGTATGAATGATTCAATAAGACTCTTCTCAAAAGTCAAAGCCGATATGGTATTCCTTCGGGAAACCATTGCTCACGATAGCGACCCGGTCGTGGTTGAAATTGCTAAAGATGCTTTAGCAAAAAACCAAGCTTGGCTCGATGAATGGGATTTGCAAAACAAAATTGCAATGAAAAATAATGTAAAAAAAGCTTGACTTTTTCAAGTTTTTGTAATAGATTGTATATATGATTAAGAATAATAAAATAACAGAAGTAAGAATAAAAAAGTGGTCAACCCATTGGGCTGTAAAAATCTTCGATCAAGGCATTGATGCAGAAGGCAACGATCGCCCACGAGTTCGCACTGCTTCAAGCGAGTCTCATCTCAATAGAATCATGCGAGATGAAGGTCTCAATCAGTTTCGTTTTAATGTTGTTTTTCAATAATAAAGCTTGACTCTCAACTCTTTTAATATAGTATAAAGGTATATGATTAATGTAGATAAAAACCCAAACTTTGCCGAGTGGTTCGACATCCGACTTTTTGGCAAACTCGTAGACAACGCAAAATCTCACGCTAAAGCAATGCAAATCGCTAAAGCTTTACAGAAAAAAACACAAGCTCCAATACTATCAAATCATGGATAAAATAAAAGAACTCAAAGAACTCATTCGAGTGCTCACACCAAATGCAGAAGCGGGTCACATCCAAAGTCAACAAATGGTCATCAATGCTCAAATAGAACTTGATGAGATCCAAGACAACTTAAAGGCTCAAGAAACTTTTATGAAGTTTTTGCTTGCAAAGCCCGAAAATATCGCTTAATATAAAATCATATGAGAAAAGTAACACAACAAATTAAACAAGCATTTGAATCTCGCCAATCTTTGAAAGTTGGCAACACTCGCACGGACGGCAACACCGTTTGGCTACATGGCAACGCTATCATAAAGCGTGACGCAAGCGGGTTTGTGATATGGTCGCTGGCTGGCTGGAACACTCCAACAACTCGTGAACGAGTCAATGGAATAGTCAATGCCGGAGTTCATCAGGTCAACTTTGAGCCTGTGCTAAACGGTCACATCATTAACCCATCTGATTGGTTTGCCGTACAAAATCAAAATGTCGAGGCACTTGTGTTCTAAGTCATTGGGCACCAAGGTTTTGCAAAAAATCTACCCTGTCGTTTTTTTGTAAACACTTGGCTAAGAAGAACTTGCGGCAGTAAGATTGTGCAAAAAAATAGTTGAAAGTTTTTCTTGACTTTTCGGGGTTTTCGTGCTATGTTGTTTATATGATTAAGACAAATAAAATGATTAACGACTTCGTAAACGCCCTTCAAGGACATGATTGGTTCTTTGACTTCTCGGATGATCACTCCGTTTGGACTCGTGGATTCAACGCAAAAAAGAATCTTGAGGCAATGGCTCATTCTCTTGTCGCCAATGGCGAGACACCTTCCGAAGTTGCAAACCTTTGGAATCAATACGCTCCCGAGCGTTTCCAAGTTGGCAATGAAACTTTTGCCCCAAAAGCAAAAGCAAAAGAAAAGGTTTTCAAAAACAAGCTTGCTCGCCCAAGCATGAACCAAGTCGTAAAGCTCAAGAAGGAACTTGGCATCTCGGCATCCGAGGCAAACTTTCGCCTTCGTTATGGAGTCGAGCCTTCCCAATTCGAAATTGACTTTGCCCAACAAAATCAAGGTCGCTTTGTTTTTCACTTTCCAAGTCATCCCGAACTTTGGGAAGAAAAATAATTCACTTTTTGCTTGCAATTATACGAAAAATTTTTTATAGTGATAACATAATGACAAACTTAACTGAAAGAGAAAAAATCCTCATTTTAACTAAAATCCTTAAAAGAAAATAATTATGACAAAATCCGAAATGCTCAACAGAATCTCTCTCCTCCGTGAAATCATTGCGGATTCCGTTCTCACCTCCGCTGATCTCGTTGCGTACCGCAACGAAATCGGAGATCTGCAAGACAGGCTCTCTCTCCTTGACTTCCAAGAAGTCGAGGATATCGACTGGGGCTTTCACTCCGAGTGGGAGTAAAAAAGCTTGACTTTCAAACCTTACTGCTTCATAATCAAATCATGCAATTAATTGAAAAACTAGAAGACCCAAAGCTTGTTGATAAAACAGCGATGGAATTAGCAACGACTAACGGAGAACTGAAATTCTTGCGTAATGTGTTGGCGGAAATGAACGCCACGCCACACGCTCAAGAAGTCATCGACCTGTCAATCGAAAGAGTCAACAAAGTAATCGGATTCATCCTAGAAAATCGTAAGTTGGAGATGTCGAAATAATGGAATTGGTCACAATTTTCATTTTATCGTGCGTGATCGGTGGTCTCAAAGAATTATTCTATCCAACTCTCAGCAAGTAATGTAACTTCTTAATAATCAGCAGGTTGCAAAAAATCTGCGGGGCAAAAAATTTGTAAGCCCTTGAAGCTCAAAGACTTACAAATCTCTATGATTAAAAAAATATACTATTTGACTATTTGGCTATTCTATTTGATTATTTGTTAAATATAATCTGCGTGTGCATATAACTTTCCTTCTTTATAATTAGCTTTTTTTGTTATATCTTTAAATATTCCATTTTTTACATTAACTTGTACGCAAGCTTTACCAATGACTTTTTCATCGCTTTCTAATACTCTTAAAGCACAAACCTCCGCAAGTACGGGAACTGAATCATTGGATAATGTTAAGATAAATTTTGTCTTTCTCATGGTTTAATTATATCAAATTGAGATTACGAGTCAATACCTTCTTGCACAAAGCCCGTGGCATCTTTCTTTGCCATACCTTTTTCGATAAGACCAACAACGACACCTTTCTTGTCTAAGAAACGCAAATCAGTATCATCACCATTGACAACTTCGTAGCCTTTCCAAGTTTTGGGAAGTTGATTGCGAAACACCACGGCAACATTACCACCCATAGCAAGAACCATTTCGCATTTCTTATCGTTGTTTTCCGAGCGAGAAAAAGTTAGATGGTAATTGGATGGAAATTTTTGTTCATCTTTAGCGAAAGGCTTACCAAGAAAAGCACACATTCTCTTGAATGACTTTGTGTAGTCGTAGAATTGTTCAGCACAAAAGTATTCAAAAATGTTATAGTTTGGGTCTTTCATGTAAACATCTTCCCATGAAATGTCGCTTGTAAGATTGAGACGGAAAACCGCTTTCATTTCTTTCTTGCTTGCTGATTTAATAGTTGAGGCAATTTCTTTGCAAAGTTTAGTCATGAAATCTTTTTTCTGTTCAAAGAATAACTTCGTTTTTGCAATGCGTGATTGTTGAACAGAATTCATTTGTCCACGACCTGCTGTGTTGAGGCAGGATGCTGTACATCCTTTAGAACGCCATTGGCAAACTTCGTAGCCCGCAAGGTTGGCAGGGGCAAGGTGAATTCCTTTGGTGATGTAACCCATTTTTTCTCCTTTGAGAATTTTTTGATTACCTGATGTGAGAAGTGTTGTTTTAATCATGATACTATACTAATAAAAATAAATTAATCTGTCAAGCCTTAATAACGATAACGATCAACTAAAACCTTGTCTTGATAAAGTTTGCAAAGACTGGCGAAGTATCTTGTCTTTTTGTTTTCGACATCCACAAAAGAATGATACTTGTAAGGGTTGTATGTAATCTCGATCATGTCAACCCATCCGTGCCATACTTCCATCATAGGAAATCTAAGGTAACCCAAAATACCTGCATGAACATTCTTGCTTTTTTCTCGAATCACACGCTCACGACCTTTTTGGTTGACTTTCATTACTGCTGAATATATAGAGATTGGAGATCCATCTGAATGAGCTTTAACCAATCCATCCTGGCGAATGCTCCAGCAATTCTTGTGAAGGTTTTTATATACGAACACCTTGCGGTCATAGTCGATGTCGTAGCGAGAGTCTGGTTTTGTTCTAATCATACATATATAATAACACTTTAACTACGCACCTGTCAACACTTTTTTTTCATACGTAAGTCAATGATAGCCAATGACTTGCAAAAAAAATACGGGGCGAAAATTTCGCAAGTCACTCCAGGACAACAAGATACAAAAAAACCCCTTGCTTTCACAAGGGGTCTTTTAAGGTTGAGAATTTGACCTAAGCTCTTGAACGCTTAAAGTGTCGCCCTGCGACCTTAGCTCTCACGATCTTAGCCCTACTGACTCGACGCTCGCCCCCATTGGTGTCCTTGAAGCGAACAACATGAGAGTTATAGTCGTGAACCTTAGCGGAATAAAGCTCTCGCTTCAATCCATTTTTAACAAGGACAGATACAAATCGTCCTTTGCGTGCGTCGAGTACTTCGTTGAGATTACGGCATTTCATAATTATGATTTTCCTTTCGTTTAGTGTTAAAATTAAGATACAAGTTCGACAGACTCTATTCCTGCGACAGGATCAAAAGCATTGTGAAAGATTTCTGATCGTTTAGGCAAGTGCATAACATTGCGACCTTTGCTCACTTCTGTGAAAGCATTGTACAATGAGTTGAGATTGCGATCTTGAAAGACTTTATGATCGGAATTCTTCCATTGCTCCCATGCTTGGGCGAGAGTGGATTGACCGATAAGATTGGTTTTAGCACCTGCTTCGTAAACATCGAAAATAAGATGTTGAGCTTCACGATCATTGAGTGCTACCTCTTTGTAAGATGCAACTCTATCGTTTTGGCGAGTCCACATTGGGATGAGGTACTCGGTGATCTTTTGCACTCGATCCACGAGTTCTTTGTTTACATCTCCAACATGCTTGCGAGTGAAAACAACTTCATTGTGAAAGATGAGATTGTCGCAAATAAATGGAGCATCACCTGCACACAAACCTGCTGCGAATAGCTTGTCATGTGAATTTCTCATGCCAACCACGCAACCACGCTCACCGCCATTGTCGGAAAGGTCTGCATGATTAACTTGAAACATTCCAAAGTAATGCTCGCCACCTTTGGTAACATTGTGGCATTCGTTGAGAATCTCAAAACCTTTATCTTCAAGATTGTTGCGAGTAACATCCACAACTTTTGAGTGTGGAATTGGTTTCCATCTGTTGGTTGCTTGCGGAGTTGGTACTCTGCGAACAGCATCCATATCAACAATGGATGAGCGATTACCGCAAATGCGGAGGTTGAGACGAGGAGTTTCTTGAGTGTTATCTAACATAATTTTTTAAGTTTAGGATTTTTGATTGTTATAATATAAGTATAGATGAAAATATATGTAAAGTCAAGGATTAATTTTTGAAAATAAAAGAATCTTGATCTTCGAGTACTTCATATGCTCTTGCCTTTTGCCCAATGATTTTGAGGGCATCAAGGACTTCTGCAAGGATGTATTCATCTTCATCTTCAATCTCTCCTGCATTATAAGCGGGCTGAATGAACATTTGATTAAGCACATCTAATATAGCTTGCATAGCATCCTCGGCGTTTGGGTTGTTTGGCGAATAGTTATCATTAATCTTCATACATATAATTATGGCAGAACGGGTTTAAATTGCAAGCATAAAATCACTAATAAAGACATTTTTTTTAGTACCTAAGTCGTTGCCTAGCAAGGATTTGCAAAAAATCTCCGGGGCAAAATTTTTGTAAGTCTTTGACTATCAATAAGAAAACCCCTCGCTTTCGCAAGGGGCTTCCTCTACATTAACCCATAACCGAAGGTTGACTAAAAGACTCTTTTCTCTAGTTTATATAATTTCTCAAGCAAAAGATTATGTTCTTTTCGCTTTTCAACAAAGTTTTCGCAATACGCCTCGTTGGCTTCCGCTTCCATAAGCTCCCAACCAAGTTGGCGAATTTTAGATTGAATTTGCTTAGCAGTCATCTTTATGCCCTCACGAGAGATACTACTCTGTCGTAACGAAACGAGCGAATCCCTTGGCGATTATGACAGAACGAACGGAATCCGACAACCTTACGACCTTCACCGTTGTTACCAAACTCGTATTCATACTGAGGTTTGTTGATAGTATAGCGTTCAGTCCGTCCGTCTTGGGTGGTATAAACCACTTGATACTTAGGAGAGAACAGGTTCTTGATTTTCTTGAGTAGCTTCATCTGCTATCCTTTCTTCTTTGATTTGTTCTAGTTGAGAGAGAATCATTTGGCATTGGTCAAATGTCTCTAAATGTAAAGTGATAAGTTCGGGATGTTCTCCTTCGCTCTTAATGTACCAATCGGGCATAAGCTCCTCAAAATACATTTCCCATAGCCCCGACTCTTCATCGTAATATGGTTTATCATCTAATGGTGGTAATTCGCAGTTTGCTCTAATATAATCTAACATGATATAAATATAGTCTAGTTTAAACTAAAAGTCAAGCATTATAAATTGCTTTTTCCATTTCCACATCGTGTGGAGGATTAAGCAAGTCGCCAAGTTTATCATAAACTTTTTGCTTTGATCCCGTAAGACCTGTTTCTTGTTTTATGATTGCGTAAGCCGATTGACCTCTGCGTTGCATTCCAAGAATTTCAAGCTTGAGCATTTTGTGAAGAGTGCGGAGTCTAAACTCTGCGATTTGGTTTTTATCTGTTAACATAATATGTGTGTGTTATAGTTGTGCTGATTGAAAAGATGATTCTATCCTACGCTCATCTTGTAATAATGTCAAGTCTCTAATGATATCCGCTAAAGATTCATCTTCAGTTTGAAATGCACTTCCCTTTGGGAACTTTTCGGGGTGACGCTCATGTTGATCGAGGCAAACTGTTGACATGGGATCTGACCATGCGAGGTTACCTCTAACGATGTCCATAATTGATTCTGATAATGTCATGATTATATCCTATACTAGTGGAGTTTAATTGTCAAGCCCTAATTCTCTTCTATACTCTCTTTTTGCATCTTTAAGCTCATCAACCCAATACACTCCCTCGGCTTGAGCCTTCATCATGAGATAGGAGATTTGATCGGGAGATTGCCAACCCACAACATCATCTGCAGGAGAAAGAGGAATCATGCTATTCTTGTAAAAGACTGCAACTTCGTAAAGACCATCATTGACATTGCCATACAACCCTTGTCCTCCGTCATTGTTAGCAAGAACAGAGATCGAAAGATCGTTACCCAAGTCAAGCACAGCTTGAACTCCGTCGGCATGGCGATGTGGCTTGAAATCAAGATCATCGAAGTTTAATAATTCGTTTATAGGCATATCGTTTTTCATCATGTATAATATACTAAAGAAAGAATGCGGTTCTGTCAACACTTTTTTTAAAGTTTTTAAAGCCTTGATAACCAATGGTTTGCAAAAAAAATACGGGGCGAAAATTTTGTAAGTCGTTGATAATCAGTGGTATCGGCGGCGCCCTTTGGTTAAAATAAATTAACATATTATTTGAATCATTATTATTTATATTTATATATTTCACAATTTACTTTTTCGCAATTACTCTTTCCAACTATCAATTGCTAATTTAATACCGATGCAGATGCTTAATGCTAGTACTGTTAGTATCTCCAATGTTTATGTTTTTGAGTATTGTGTCCATATCTCTAAGTCGAGATCAGTGACTGTTTTGCCAAGCATTCTAGCTTGACTCTTAAATACATTAGCGTAGTAATTGTATACGCCTTCGTTCTGAGGAGTGCTCTTTGGGGCCAAACTGTAACCCTGATCACGCAACCAGTGCAAAATGTGAGTGTCCAGCATAGGTTCATCGAAATCTTCACGAGAGTGCGAAAGAAAGAACCTTGCTGTTTTAAGACCGACGCCCCGAACCTTCATCAGGCGAGGTAAGCTAACTGCACGCAGGTCTCCTAGGGCAAGGACATCAGAGTAACTGTTGAATCGTTGCTTATATGGGCTTATCGCCGCCCAATGCATCATCTCCTCCAGTTTTCCTAAGGACTTGAGAGCCCGGAGACCATCAAAAGGCGAATCATGACCTGTAAGGTCTCTTACTCTCTGTAGGAATACTTCAAGCTTTGGCGCCTCGACTGCAGACTTCTTACCTGCGACATTAATACAAAATAATAAAAACTCCTGTAGTTCAGATTGAGTTCGATTATAGTTAGTTACTTCTAGTGGATTTATCATGATATAATACTAGTAGATAATGTGTGTTGAGTCAATAGTTAAATTACCAATCAAGATATGATGATGGGCAATACTGATAATCATATAAAGATTGTTGAATATATTTATCTAAATACTTTAATTGTTGTTTTGCCTTTAATGGTAAATTTCTTTTCAATAGTAATCTGATTAACTCTACTCTATGTTGGATGTCTTGTTGTTGAGCGAAATCTAATCTGTCTATGTTATCACTTACTAGATCACCTATATCTAATAAGCCAAGTTCTACTGCTTCTCGTTGTGCTTGATACTTCATAATATATATTAATTAGTGGTTATATGTAAAGCCTCACGAAGATTATTGCAATCCTTAGCAGATAAGAATACCTCTCTGCAATAGTCAATGTTCTCTCGCTCGACTCTCTCAATGGTTTCAATTGCTTTCCATACAGGAACTCTTTCACGAGGCAATCCGCCCCATTTGATCACTACATTCATATGAGGGAAGTGTTCGCTAAGCTCTGCGAGCTGATCTGAGTTAATGTATCCGTAATGTGATAGAATGTCTTTTAATGTCTTCATGCTATATATACTAGACTAGGCGGTAAACCTTGTCAACAAAAAAATCCCACCCCCGAAGGGATGGGATTCTTAGATGTCGGGCTTTTATTGAGTTACCCAACAGGCGATGATAGTGACTAGAGGCAACACACAACCTCCGCATATTTGCACGATAAAAAAATAGGTGTGGGGGAGGACTACTGTATACCTCCAACTTTTCGGCGTGAACATCAGTTCAATGGATTACCTACTTCGAACTACAGACTAGACTTGGTATTTGTCATTTGGCTCATCCGATTGGACTCTGCCATCCCCACCACAGGGGTCTGCATACCTTAACCCGCTCACGACAGGTTTATTCGAGTCACCCACAGGAAGGATTATAAGCCCTTCCAAAGTGTTATAAAATGTTAAAGATCAATTTATTTTATTTGATTGAGTTTGTTTCTCAATTTGATTTGCAAAAGTTTTTGTTTCTCAGTTTATTGATATTTGATTCACAAAAGTTTTTAATTTTTATTATGTATTAATAATACTACATATTTAGTTATTTGTCAATACCTTTTTTTGAATTTCTTCTTTTTCTTTCAACTCATCATCTATTAAGCATTGTATTCTCCATAATCCATGATCTCTTATATTAAGATCAAGTTCTGCTTCAAGCATATCCCGAATCTTTTTACATATATTAACTGTTTGTTTATCAAAAGCGTTAACCATTACTTCTCCTCCTCAATCTTGGTGATTTCACCACCTAGCGATTCTAAATTCACGCACTCATCGTCTGTTTGTTCTCCACAATCTACGATTGCTCTTGCGTGATCCTCGTCTTCTGCCTCGATTGAGAACTCTGCCATGTGCTTGAGTTCAACAAATACCTTATACCTAGGCATGACTACGCACCCCCGATCTGATTGCTCGTTGAGCTATTATCTCTTTCTTCCTTTGCTCGGCTTTTTCTGCCAACCAAGTATGGTAGTAGATGCTATCTTCGGGAATAGACCCGAAATTCGCAAATTTTCCGTTCTTTACATAATGTCCGTTTCTGACATTCGACATGATCTGTGATGCTCTAGCGTTTTTCGCAATACTCATAATTATATTTATATTAGTGTTATTATTTCTATTTATTCTGTAAAATTCTAGCTATTAAATGTAATGCTTCTGTATTCTTATCTATTGATGATCTTATATCATCTAAATAACCATTAGTCATTTGTGATTGGTCTTCTATCTTATCTCCTAGAAAACCTATGTGTTGCACAAGCTCGGATGTATTACCGCTCATGTACATAGTTAAGTTAGATACCTCATCCGCAAGGTTGCGTTGCTTGCGGAGCGTTTCAAGAGTGCTTTTAATTGCTGTCATGGTTTAAGTATCGCAAAATATGTCGATCCTGTCAACACTTTTTTTTGAAATGTCGATTTTTTTCGATTTTATCGACATAACTGCTTGATATATAAGGCATAAAGGCGAGATATAATCTTATTTGGCTCAAATTCAATCTTAATTTCGTTTATTGCTTGATATATAATGCAATATTAAGCTTCCCACAAATACATATCTGATCCTGTCAACTTTCTACTATATCTATTAAGGTCAAAACCATTCATAATTTCGATTAAATCATTTATATTTTTATTTACATAAGTTAATATAATTTCATCAATTGTTTTATCAATTATTTCGAGTTTATATTCTGCTACTTTCGGGGCTATATAGTTATTTGTCATTTTATTGTTTGCAATTTCAGTTTGAGTGCTTCACTCCGAAGATTTTACCGCTCGCACAACGCCTATCTTCCATATTATCATTAATATAATAAGTATTTGTAAATATATCACTTACATTTGAACCATTATTTGTTAATTTATTTAAATCAGTTATTATATTTTCAATAGTGTCGCCTGTTATTGATTTATCTTGTTTAATATCATTATATTCATCTAGCAATGCGTTTATATTTCGTGTTAAGTCGCTCATATAATATAAGTATGGGGCAATATCGTTTATTTGTCAACCGAAAACTTGCGAACGAACCTATAAATATATATTAATCAATTAAAATATATTAAAAAGTTGTTTATTTGCCGAAAATGTTTGGAAAACCGAATTTATTTCTTTCTATATTTGATTTGTTTTGAGTTGCAATTTTCATTTCGCAATTATTTAATTTATTTTTATTATTAAAATTATTTTTAAGCTTAACTTCAAGCGATTTCAAATTAATTTGATTTAAAATTTCGTTTATTTTGTCTAATTTCATTTGTTTATTGATTATATTTATACTTGTATTTATATATATTGAAGTCGCGTACTCCACTCCAACCCACTTTGAACCACAACGACCCACTACGGAATCCCTTTATTTATAAGGATTTATATATAAAACAATTATATTCAATTAATTAGAATAAATCAAGTAATATAATAAGTGTGTTATTTGTTCTTATCTTATTATGATATATATATGATATAAAGAATGTTATTGTATATTATCTATTACCAACATATTAATCATCGAAAGTAAAAGCAATAAATAAAACAAATATTAAAAGAGCCGTCAAACCTAATCCTATAAATATATTATTTACTAATTCTATAATATTTATTGAATACATCGCTTACCACCAACAATTATAATAAACTTCTTTACCTTCTTTTAAAGCTTGTCTTGCTTTCTCTATGAAGTCAATATCATCTTCTTTATAATAGTAATCATTCTTCTCGAAAGCTTTTCCATTCTCATCTTCCCATCCAAATGAATCGTCTCCAAAAAAGAATCCATAAGTATCGGGCAAGGTTTTACTGCAAACATTCTCTTCAAGAGCATCTAAATCTTCATTGGTGATTGGAAGCGGAACGCAATTAAAGTCTCCCAAAACACCATTATCAGTTGGCTCGTAATTTGGTCTGCCTTTATCTTCCCATAGTTCTTCCATCCAACCTTGAAGTCGATTGTGCTTTCTCCAATATGCGAGTTCTTGCTCCTCGCCCTTTGAATCTTTTGAATATGCGTATTGATCTAATCCCATGATGTATATAATATTAAATTGTTTTTATTGAAAAGTCAAGATTTATTTTCTTGCTTCTTTATATCTTCAAGAGTAATCGCTCTAAGCTTTCTAAGCTCTCTCAAAATCTTCCAATCGCAATTCCCAAGCATTACTGAATGGGAAAAGCGGATGGAAGAAAAGAAATGGTATGTTTAAGATCATATATCATTCTATCGTAATTACCTTGTGATTGAAAGAATTCTAATGATGAAATTAAATTACCAAGATAATCATTAATGTGTTCGTGACTCATTGTGTCGGGATACTGATTAATGATCTTTTCAAGCATTTGCGTTAGCTCTGATTGAAGAATATGTACTTTGAATTCTTGTTCTTCGCTCACGATTCTGAAATCAATGCGTCATGGATGATTTGCCTCGTTTTGAAGTCAAGCAATCTGCCTTCTTCATCTTGAGGTAACTCAGAAACTACATCTTCTAAAGATATATTAAAGAGTTGGCACAAGCAAGCAACCTTGCGATAGATGCCAATTTCTTTATATTTGAGTATTGCCCATGAAGCATCAACTTTTGCAGAATCAGCTTCGCTAATAGCTTCAACTAATTTATTTTTAGTTAATGTTTCCATTTTATGAAATTTTCCAATTTGACATGATTTGAGTCGGATCGTCATTGACAGAAAAACCCATATCTTCTACGAGCATTGCCAAGTCTCTTACTTTCCAACCTTCTTCACGACTGACTTTTAAATCAGCAACATTTTTAAGAGTCACCTCTTCTCCATTTGCTAATTTATTTTCAATGTAATTCTTGACAGAAAGCAAAGCAACATCATCTTCATCGAAATCATCTTCCCACTCTCCTTCGATCTCTGAATCATCGTAGTCATCTTCTACATCGTTATCACTTCCATAGATAGGCTTATTAGCCTCATAGACTACTTTATCTAGCTCTTGGCGAGAGTCACTAATGTCTGCAACTACCTTGTACTTGCAAACCCTTAATTTTTGAAAATCACAATCAGTTGGAACAGAGACTGCATCTTGAGGATCAAACTCCACAAGAAGCAATTTACCATCAGATGATGCCCAATTATTGGCATAATCATACGAACCGATATGCAACCCATGAGAGCAATGATTATCTTTGTTATCATCGCAACTTCTACGCTGAATTTCAATAGTTTCACCAACACCATTGTAAATTTGATGTCTGCTATTGGTTTGCCCTTGCAACACGATTGTATCTGCATTGCCTGTATTACTCCAATAATCCGCTTGAACACCTTTGTAGCCTAAGACTTTACCTTCGGGAGTAATCGGTAAAGACCGATAACCTAGAAAAGTATAGAGTTCATCAACAGAATTTGATGATGGGTTGCTCATAAGTCTACCAATATAGTTGGTGATTGGAGTTGAATCCTTCATGCCCCTCCGCAACATATCTAAAAGCTTGTCAACAACTACACCATGTAGTCTGTGAGTGCCTTTGTAATACAATACTTCATTCCTAACTTCGACATCACCTTCAACAAAATCTTGGATTGCTTTTTTGACATCAAGCAATTCGGGAACATCTTCATATCTTCCCTCAAAGATTGCTGAACGCAATGCAGAGAAGTTTGCATTGTCTTTACGGATCGTGTATGGTTTTCCATCATAAAAGATAGTAATGGAATCTTCGCTCAAGTTGTACGCTAATTTTTCGCTCATAATGTTTTTATCCTTTGTTATATATAATATTAGTTTGAATTGTTGTTAAAGTCAAGAGAAAAGTTTCGGGGAGAGGCATTTTCATGCCTCACCCCCTAGCTTATCACACATAGAAATATAATCTGCAATGTTCTTGCCGAAGTTTTGCTCGTCAAGGTTCTGCCATCCATATACTGATTGATTTATATTCAATAGTAATGGGTACTTATCTGAAATGTCTTTGCAAAGATAGTCAAAGCTTTTCCATTTATATGAAGAAGAGAAGTTTTTCTTGAACCAATCTTTGTCATTATCATGCACCAACTTTTTGAGTTGACTTAATGTGGATACAACAACATCTTCTAGTTGAGAATCTGCAAGGATTTTCATTGCTTCTCTAAGATCATGGTCTTTGTCAAGAGTTTTATTTAAGATGTTCTTGAGGCTACCATTGGCTAGTAAACCTTCAATGCACTTTAGATTGTGCATTTCATGTCGATGCTCTTGGTATGCAAGCCTACGCTCTCCACGCAATATATCAGCTTTTCTGCGAAGCAACGCAGACTTGGCTTTGCGAATACGATAATCTTGCCATTCAATCCATTTTGACTTGTCAAGCTTAGAAACATCTGCACTACGAATACCATGCAGATCAACCATAGGTTCATCTAGGTTTTTAAGTAAAGCCTTCATGCCTTTGAAATCACGCTTGAGAGAATCTAGGCAGTAACTATAATGACCATTTGGTTTATAATTACTAATAGAAATATATACAAGTTGCGAATCTTCATCTAGTTCTTTTTCAAGATCGTCTCGTTCTGCACCATTTTTCCATTGATCTGAATTCCTGTATCCTTGTGGATCATACAAGAAAGTTGCAACGGATGAGCGTGACTCGCCACTTGATCTAGTGCCTTGCTTTAGCTTTGCTTTCTCAACATTGCTAGTATAAGATATATTTTTCTTAGAGATAAGATTGAGTTGCCAACCATCTTCATCACCATATATGTATTGGCTACCACAATCAGTATAAGATACGCAATATACCGCAACAATAGAGTCATCCTTGTTGAATATAGTTCTCGCTCTCAAGGCATTACCATGTGGAGATTTAATGTCTTGGATCATAAGTCTATTGTTCATGTGAACATCGACTCTACTTGACTTTTGACTTTTTACTTTATATCCATCAGTAACATCTTTGTCATCCATTTTGGTATATTCAGTAATGATTATATCTTCATAATAGTTATGAGGACGATGAAAGACTGCACTATTGATAGGAACACCTTTCCATTTAAAACTATTTTGAAAGACATTTCTTAATTGATATGGTAACGCATTGATAACCTGTGCATACTTTGCTTTCGCATCCCATAGGCAAGTTGCTCCACCAAGTTTTTCCTTGGCAATTTCTTGGATGTCATCGTACATCTTGCGTAACTTTGCAACAATAGCTTTTTGCGTAGCTTTGTTGTATTCTAAGGACTCACGACTATGATGCAATTTCAATTCACCAATATCAAATCTAATGTAAACATTGTCTTGTTCACATATATTCTTTAGAGGTGAAAAGTCATAATCTTCTTCGACATAGTTTTTAAAGTCAATAGAACTTGTGTTGATAGGGTAATGTACTCTACCCATGAACGCATGAGATTGAGAGTGACTTCGTCTCCAATAATCTTGTTGATCGTCAATGATAAACCAATCTTTAGTTTTGGATTCAAGTACGATGTTGTAATCATCAAAGAATTTCTCATCCTTATCAATTCCAATAAATTTTGGCATTTCTGATTCATCAAAAAAGCGGAAAAAGGCTTTAACGATTTCTCTAAACTTGTCTACATCTTCATCTGCAATAGCAACCTCTACCGATAAACCACTTGGCTCATTGCTAGGTTCTCTATGCAATTCTACAATCTTAGTATCGTCATCTTCATTGACGAATACATTGTAGGAAGCTTTTTCTCCACCATGAAAAGATACACAAGTGAAATTATTTCCATAAGACAATGGGGCGAACTTACCGATACCAAAAGCACCGATATAATTATTCGATGAACGCTTTGTACTTTTTCCGTACTTGGAGTACAAACCGAAAACATCTTCTTTGCTCAAGCCACTACCAAAGTCACGAACGCAAAAATGAGGATTGAACCTTGAGGGAATGGTAATCTCGACTTTGCGAGTTGCATTTGCCTCTTGGTTCGCATCTAATGCGTTGGCACTAATTTCACGCACAACTGCGAGAGGTGGATTAGAATAGTTGTTGCGAAGAAGAGACGCTACATAACGCATATCTTCTGCATCAATGGTACAATTTACTGAATCGAAATCGTGAGACGATACGACTCGTTTGGATTTTTCTTGTGTGATAATCATAATAGTTTTTCTAAGTGTTATATAATAAGTCTGACAGGTTTTAGTTGAAAGTCAACATTTTTTTTAATCAACGAGAAGATTTTCGTCTCCGAAGAGTAAATACTTAGTATATATTAAGCAGTTAATCTCATGGATGTATCTTTCCTCATTCTCTTGAGTGCTGATTTCGAGGTTTTCAATCTCTTCTATTTTTAAATTAATAAGTTCTTTTAGCTTGTTCATTTGTTAATATAATTACACTATTGTTGGTACATATAGATAGGAGTGTACTCGCCCACATAAGCACCTTCGATATTAAAACTGAAGTATTCTGAAGCCTCTTCCCAATCCATTCCATCACGCTCTACAAGAGTCTCGATAATAGAGTCAACAGAGTAAATTACTCTGCCATCTTTATCGTAACCCATGATCGAACGATCAAAACCATCTGCGAAGAGTGCTTCGGGGTTCATTTCTGCTATAACTTCTTTTAGTTCTTCAATGCTATCCAAGTGAGCTTGACGAATTTCTGCAATTTGTTTTTCCTCTTTTTGTGTCATAATAGTATTCCATCACATTACGCAACCATTGTCAAGGCATTTCTTTGATATGGCAAAACTCTCTCGATAAGAAAGTCTACAACTGCCCAAGATATATCTAGCATTTCTTGGCACTCTCTGCGATCTCCACCATATTGAGATTGATTTGCTGAAAAGTGAACTTGATAACCTTCCTCATCCATAGCGACAAGCGGATCATAATCCATAACCCAATTTCCTTGGGCATCACGCTTGTACTCTCCATGTCGATGATTGCTTGTTATATATGCAATAGCATTAGGTGATGTCCATTTGCTTGCTCCATTGGAATATTGTTTCGCAATATTATATTTTACAAAGTCAATCTCCGCACAAGGATAACCATCTTTCAAGCTATGCAATCGAACACAAACTCCGACTGCCTTTTTGACCATCCTACCATATTTAGTATAAGTATTTCCACCTGTTAAGAAATCTACAAAACCACTTTTGGTTTTATATGATGCAGTTTGAATTTCATCTTCAAATTGACTACTAACTCTATTTCTTTTAATGAAAATATCTTCAGCAGTGAAATCATGCCAATGTATTTGTTTTGTGTTCCAATAGCTCATACTGATCTTAGATTTTCTTCGTTAATTTTATTTGCAATAGAGACGAATTCTTCGTCTTCATCGTCATTTAAATTTTTGTAAAATGGACTTTCGCTCAATTCTACATAAAATGGTTCTCTATACAAATTATTTGTATTAATTAATTTTATTTTGGCATCAGATGGATCGCCAACAGAATCGAGATTGGTAAACGCATCCATGTGCGATCTACCTTCTATGATTGCATATCGTGAACCTTTGACTCCCTCGCCCCAATCTACTAGATATAATTCTTGTTCCATAGTATTAAGTATGATTGATTAATGTTTAATGTCAAGAAAATTATTTTTCGAGGCAGTAACTCCAATAGCGTGAGTTTCTTCTGCCTTGAACTTTGTTCCAATAAATTTCTCTAGCAACATTTGGCGATACTCCGTACTTATCGCAACGAGCAAGCCACTCGTTCTCCATTTCTTGATATGCTTCTAGCGAACTAGCGTGACCTTTCTTGAGGTCATGCCCCATGAAGCGTAACAAGTGAACATCTAAGCAACAAAGTTGCGACTCTGTTGGATAGCTCAAAGATAAAGCGTAAGTTGTCTTCGCATTACCAAGACCATAGATAGTTCCAATCAAACGATTGCGACACTCTTGCCATGTCTCGTCATCTTGCTTCTTGAACTGATCGGGGTTTTCTCTGAACTTGGTTGCCAAGTCCCACAAACCTCTTTCTCTACGCTCATAAAGACCAACCTTTGCTTTGACAATCATGTCACGCAACGCATCTTTAGAAATTGTCCATGATAAATCGCTCATTGCGATTTCGTATCCACGCACATTACTTTCCCAAGTAGTGTGAACGCTCATAATTGCGAAGACCCAACGACCAAACATTTCTGCATCATTCTTTGGAATGAGCGATGTCCAATAATCTTCGCCTTCTTTAACAAGACGAAGAGTAAGGTTGTTGAAAAAGCGATCAACTTCTTTGAGTTGGTTCGTTTTCTGAACTGCCTTCGCTTGCTCAAGCGTATGCTTAAATGGAAATAATAGTTGATCGAAACTATTCGTTAATTCAAATTGAGTTGATTTTTCTGTAAGTGTGATTTGCATGATGTAAATAAGTATTGAGGAAAAATGCTTGATTGTCAAGCTTTTTTGTGAAAATGCTTATAACTCTTTCATTATAAGCCATTTATGATTGTGATTACTCGTAATCCCTAAACGATAATGCGTATGGGAATCTAGGAATACCATCGGGAGTAAGCTCAAAGAACTTAATCGTTGCGTATTTGCCAATATATTCCTCACGATTATTTAGAATTTCTGCGAGATAATCAAAGTTCCCTTTAATATTTGAATTGAAGTGAGTCTTTTGCTTGGGGCAATAACAAACAAGATGTTTAGCAGTTCCACTACGATTGCCATTACCCTCTTCTATATCTGTCACAAGATACTCTGCATCTATGAAGTCTTTACGCTTTAGCAACTTAGCACTTCGCTTGCCTTGTTCGTATCCATGATTAATGCGAATCATTTGTCCTTCATAACCTTTCTCCATATATTCAGTATAGAAATTATTTAATGCCTCTTCGTTTGCAATAAAATTAGTATTAACAATTTTTATAAATTTATTTGGGAATATATCTATCGCAAAGAATCTTTCTGAAAATAAATGCCTCCTTCTGAATGTAACTGATTTTGGAATATCATATATCCAATACTGAACCAACTCTTTAGATTCATCTAAAGCTTTCGAGAACTTATCTAATTTATTTTTGTAAGACTTTTCTGTATCAGACTTTGTTTGCGTAGGCTTTTGCTTTCTTACTAATGAAACTATTTTATTAAAATCATGTTTCAAGTCGTGATTATATAATTCGCCATCAAGCACAAGCGACTCATCATCAAAAAAGTAAGGTGATAAATGTGCAAGAATATGAGGTATAGTATCAATGGTTCTTCCGTTCCTAGTTCTAGCTACAACCTCTCCATCTTCAAGCCTAACTATGCAACGGATGCCATCTAATTTAGGTTGAGAATAAATGCAAGATTTACTTGATTTAAAAAGCTCAAGAACTTCTTGCTTTCGGTCATCATAAGATTGTGCAAGCATAGGATCAAAGAAACCCTTTTTCTCTGCATCTTGCGGAGTTTTTGCGTAACCTTCTTTAAGTTTCTTTTCCCATTTCGCAACTGCTTCCGCAACTGCTTGTTCTGCATCAGTAGTCTCGTTACTTCTTCCTATATTTTTAGCAGTAGAAGTTGTCGGTTTATCTTGAGTAAGCTTCATACCAACTAAACCTTTGACCGCATAAAAAGAATTCCCATCTATGTGCATAGTCCACTCTCTAAGTCTACCTTGAGAGTCCACCTTATATAGTTTTTCTAGTGTTTGCATGATAATAATATTATATATATTGGTTGATATGTCAAGCTTTTTCTAAGCTCATTGTAATCTTCCACCCGCATCTAAGACATTACGAAGACAACTTGATTGTCCTGCTCTTGCGGTAACTTTTTTAGCATGGTCAAATGCACTAGGATCAGCAAATTGTTGCATCACCATAGTTGACTTATCAAGATAAACATTTAGACCCTTGCGAGGAATTGAGTTTGCAATCTTTTCGCCTTGAGCGATTGATTCATTAATACTATCTAAGAAAGCTTGTGCCGTGTTCATAGTAATAATGCTAGACTAGGCAAGGATTTGTGTCAAGCCTTTTTCTGTTGTTTGAGAAATTTCTCTGAATGAAGCAAGAGTGCGTCTGTCTGCCAATCATCTTTAAACAAAAACTTCCCATCTTTCAAAAGCTCCTTACAATGATCTATTATTTGAGATAAAACTCTTTCCCTATTTACTTCTTCTACTCTTTTCATATTTATTTAATGCACCTTCTGTTATGTTTAGTTCTTCTTCAATTTGTTTAATTAGATTTTCGCCAATAGATATTTCGTGATCTTTAGATAAAGTCTCTAGTAATTCTACAATATTTTTTCCTGTTTTATTTCTATACTCTTCTCCCGCAAGAAATAAATTTTCAGTAGTCATTAAAGTAAGATCGTCTATTTTAATTAAAATATGATTGACTGCATCTTCACTACCTCTGACTCCTAATTGTATTTTCATTGCCAATCTTTTTGTAATATATATTTTTTATTTGCTCGATTAAATCTAAATGCACGATTTTTGATACCCTTTTCATTCTCTGTTAAATAAGCATAACCAAGGTAAGCATACGAAGGTTTAGCTCTTGTATCTATTAATATATATTTATTGATTGGAGTTTTATCTATGTTCATTGTTTTTTAGTTTTTAAATAATTTTGATCGAATATATCATCTTTGTCAAACGCATTATGTTGTCTTTTAAAATTTTCATATTCAACCCATAAGTTATCATACCAAGTTTGGTGAAGTTGACTCATGCCTATTAACATATTCATTAATTCATCTTCTGAATAACTCCGAGGGGAGTCACCAATAGCATGAATGAGAGTGTCAATATTATCTTGAATATTTGACATTTTTCCTATTGCTTCTTCTAGTTTATTCATTATAATATTTAATTCACCTTTCACATAAATTCATTTTTTAAATTTGTTATCTATCCATACTTTATATGTATATAGTGCCATTAACATAAAAGTTAAAATCAATCCATCTGTCCATGACAAATCCCATAATTCTCTTATTTCGCTCATTAGTCTTCAGCAGTTGCCACTACTAATAATTTAACATCTTCGCCATCCCCCGATAGTTTAAAATGTCGTACAAGCTCGCCATATATATGACCATCTTTGGGTGCAATACTGACCCATGAACAATTCTGTTCTTCTCCATCTATTTGATTGGTGATAATATCCCAATTATATTCAAGCAATCTAGCTTTTTGATATTTAGTTAGTTTCATGGTTATGATTATCTATTATCTCGTATAAATTGTCAAGCTTATTTTTTAACTGATTAATATATTCAACTTCATCGGGTTCTCTAACATAAAGAAATTCAAGCTCCGCTTCAATGTCTTTGATATGTTTCCAATGATCTTTTATTTCTTCTTTCACGATTCACTCCACACATGATCGAATCCAACTAATGCTTCAGTATCTCCACCGATATAGTCTCCATCGAATCCATTTTTATTTTCAACTATCAATGCTCCTCTTGATTGAATCTGTTTTACTCTTCCAATTTGTTCAATATCAGACTTGAATCCTACCCAATCACCGATATTTACTTCAAAAGTTTCGTCCCATTTATTTGTTATTTTCATCTAAATTAAAGTGTTCTACATTGCAATTAAATAATTCTTCATCTTTATCCATGATTGCACAAAGATCATCATAAACATAGGACATAAGATCGTCTAAGTCCATATCGTCAACAATTTTTTGTGCGACTACCATTACATTTTCATCTGTATAATTCATAAATCCCATTCTCCATTGTTACATTGTCAATGTCGCATTTATTTGTTATTTTCATCTTGTTTTTTAAAACATTTTCTACAATTTGAATATGTTGATCTCTGTCTCTTTCATCATCGTATTCTGTTTCATGCAGAAACCTAATTATATTTTTTAAAGTTTGTTGGTTCATTTCTTTCGCTTGCTATATTTGCTTCCATTGCCAAAAGCACCTGTCGGTACTGCGACTTCGCCTTTTGCTCCTCGCATACCTTTCCCTAGCTTTTTCTTTCCAATCAAGTATTTATTGATATTTATTTGTTTCATTTAATTAATAGTATAGTAATCTGATTTAATGTCAAGCATTTAATGATGTCATAAGCATAAGGCAATACTTATCTACCTCATCCTCAATCTCTTTTGCTAATATCTTGCGAAAAGATTCGCTACTCATGTTGCCTTGGCTATCTTTATATTTATCAAGTACATCTAATATTATTTTATTTAGTTCCATAGTTTTATTAATTGGATTATTTGTAGATTGCCTAATGCAACCCTCTATTATTGAGTAACCGCTCATTCTTCTATTAAGCCTTCTGATTCTAATAAACAAAAAGACATCGACTCTAATTCAAAGCTCGCTTGTTTTTCGCTATGAAATTTATTTCGATGATCTAATCTTTTAAATAAATTACTCGCCACTTCAATTCTCTTTTTATATGGCAATATATTTAAATCATTTACAATGTCTTTCCAAAAAGCATAAGAATATCTTTTTCTGATGAATTTATTTGGGTAAAAGGTTCTTAAATTTTTAGGCTTTAAAGGGAAACCTGTTTCCCAACAATCATGCAAATATCTTTTAGTCGGTAGCATTTTCGTGTTCTTTCTTCTCATAGTTTTTAAAATGATGTCCATGTTCTTGATAAAAAGAACGCAAAACTTCTGTTGCTTTTATGACTGCAAAATGATAATCTGAACGCTCACCTAAAGCAGATATTTCTGCTTCATTTAAAACGATCCCGAAAGCTTCTTCAAGATTCATCTTTAGGAATACCTTCGGGTATAAAATCGGGGGCTTGAGGGCGAAAGTTTTCGTCCATATTTGAAATAAAAGACATTAGTTGTTTGCATAAAGACAATGCTTCATTCTTCGCCATCGAAACTCCTTCAGTATTTTCAATACTTCTCTCTGCTTCATCAATTACTATTTGTAATGCTTTTTCTATATCCATTATTTTAAATCTCCTTGTTTTATTAACTGCTCCATGACTTCAAAAGTCGCATCGCATCGAATTTTATGTAACTCCATCATTCCGATTACTATATTCATTTTTTGATCTTCAGTCAAGCTATCTTGAGTATCAAACTCTTGATGCAACATTGATTGTAAATCTTCATTAATCTGATATAAAGAAGTAATACATTCTTCTAATTTGAAACGATCATACATTTTAACTTCAGCCGTCATATTCTTCTTTGAAAATATTTACATTAATTGCAATAGAATCGTCTTCGCTTGTATTAAAAACCCAAGAAAAAGATTTATCTTCCATCATAATCTCTTCCAATTCTTGTTCCGTAATTGGAACTTCTATATTATAAACGCTCATTAATGCAAAATTCGTTAAGGTAAATACCTTCTGAAATTAATTCATCCTCTGTAAACTCTCTAGGCTCTTCCCACTCTTCGTCTGCAAGCCAATAAGTGCCTGTATAGGAGTCGTACCAAAATTTTTCTTCTGTTGTTTCGTGCATAATAATAATCCTAGATTAGAACTGAGAAGTTGTCAAGCATTAAACTGACTTCTCTAATAAATTGTTTCTGAGAAGCTTAATTGCTAGGTCTTTCTTTTTGACTTCGCACTCCCACTTGGCTTCGTTATTTGGCTCAATGGCAATAATTGGAGGACAATTTCCTAGTGCAAAATAGTCTGCGTGTGATCTTGGTTTTTCGGGCTTACCTTCTGACCAATGAAAAACAGGAGCAATAAATTCTCCATCATCTTGATCTACCCATGTATATGCACAACGCTCTGCTTGAAATGTAATATTGCGTTCTTCTGATGGATTGCAAAAATCATGCAGATTGTCATAACAAACAGGAATATTAAGATTATATTTGTTAAATATATACTCACTAAACTTGATTATGTTATCTACATTCCAAAAACCTTTATCTTCATTCTCAATAGTTAGTCGATTGTAAACGCCTTCGTTGCAACGCATTAAGTTATTGTAAAATCTTTCTGCCATTTCTTTAATACGCATATTATTAATAGAATCGGGATCAACTCCATCTGCTTCAATTTCGGGTGGAGTACCATTGATGTGAATATTCATTGGTGCTTCATGCGTTTGAGGCAAATTAATTAAATCAAATACTTTCGCTTGAAAATTTAGTTCGTTAATGGTTCTATTTACTGATATTTCATTAGCAGAAGCGAGAACATTGAATTGATCGGGATGTGAACCGATTGAAAGGTTAAATCTTTTAGCTATTAAGCCAATTTTTATTAGCTCATTTTCGATCTTGACTTTATCGGGTAATAGTTCAAGTGATAAGTCCAAAGTTGCATCGGTAAGTAAAGGAAAGAGAGCAGAACTGAGACGATAATGACATATAGAGTTCCGAATACAATGGCGAACAATATAACGAGTAACAAGCACATTGTGATAAATGCGGTCAGACAATTCTTTAATAGCTTCATTTCTTCCTTCCTTTTCTGATAGATCATTGAAACGCTTGCGAGTCATTGTGCGAAAAGAATATTTTGCTTTATCTTTAATTTTGAGTTCTTCGCTGATACAAGTGAGTCCTAAGTTAGTCATGGTTTGATATTAGGGTATGATTTTATTTTTGTCAAGATTATTTTCTTGGCGTGATTGAGGCAATTATAGAATTTGCCCCATTTTCGTTTTTGGTTATGATCGACTCCCCATTAGAAAGTAGTATTTTCCATAGCGTACCATCCCTATTTATTCTCTCCTTGACATATATCACTTGAGAAGGATTAATAAAAAACTTTTCGTTATTTGAATCTTCTATTTGTATCATTATTGTTTATCTTTTATTGTTAAATTGAGGTGGTATTCATCTTCTGCTTTTGTTATATTTAAATCAATAGATTGATTGTCCTCTGAATACATTAAATAAGCAATTATCTTTTCAATAGCCACAGGACTCAAGCCTCCATGCACACTACCTTTCGGGTAATCACCCATAAGATCAATTATATCATTTAAAATCTCTTTTAGTTCAGACTGATCTTTATATTCTTCGTAATCTTCGTTAAGTTTTATCATTTCATTCTAAAAAAGTCATATAAAAAACAAGCACCTATCACCCCTAATAATAAAATAACTTCTAAGTCAATTAAGCTCACTTCTTTCTCCAATCAATTTTATCATAATTATTTTTAAATTGTTCAGATATATTTCTAGGAGAATCTCCTTTTCCATTCTGACCTTTATTTGTTCTAACTTTAGTTGTCTTTTTTTTATTTGGTTGGCGTTTCATCGTGAACCCTAAAACTATCTTTGTCTCTATGGAATGTGCTTGCTTCAATGAGCGTAACGCTATCGCCATGAGCAATCAACTGATGAGGTTGACCCATTTCAATATCCATGCAGTCTCCTTCATTTAATATAACCGAATGAACATCTCCAGTTTTTGTATCAATATAATCTACAATCAAAACTCCATTTAATATATAAAAAACTTCATGCTTTTCTATATGAAAGTGCATAGATGTATGACTTCCTTTTTTAATATATAAAACTTTGCCACAATAATCATGCGTTTCATTATTTGCGAACCATGTCTCTGACCCCCAACGCTTCTCTACAAATTTTGGCTTTCTTTTATTCATTCTCTGCCTGTAATTATATACCATATTTGAAAAGAAATCAAGAGCAAACATACTCCGACCACACAAAATAAATCATATACTTCTTTAAGCTTCTGTTTCATTTGAATAAGGAGCAACATCTCCATTTTGTAAAATTTTTCTATCTTCATATTTGGAGACAAGCCTTCTGTAAATCTCCATTTTGGCACAATCTAAAGCACCGATAATATCATTATATGTTTGATAGCTTTCTTTGTTTATTTCCATATATCTATCAATTAATTGATGAATGGCATAATTTAAATATCCGCAATCTTTTATGATTCCGTCATCTGCTTTTTGCTTTTCTGATTTTGGTATGTATGGCATAATATTTTTATAAAGGTTTTATATATGGAGTTGTTGTTTTTGAAATTTTCTTTCTGCACTCTATATTTGATTTATATAGTTCTTGTTGATACTTTAATTCTTGAGTATCTTGTTGCAATAAGCGAATTGCTTTATCTTCTGTCATTCTGCCATCAAGGATTTGCCTAACAATTAATGCTATG
>Ga0213858_10000171_pt1 | contig 30657 bp, 18 predicted proteins | sample PICome_FD_160122 | JGI IMG/M metagenome (GOLD analysis project Ga0213858, IMG submission 160122) | Coastal seawater microbial communities near Pivers Island, North Carolina, United States - PICO245 | ecosystem: Environmental > Aquatic > Marine > Coastal | place: USA: North Carolina | collected... | reverse complement strand
TTCCTACTTACAATAAAACCTTGAAAGAGTTTGACCGATACGATTTTAAGGATATGATTTTATGGGTCACCAAGGCTTTCCAAGAGAATGAGGAGTTGCTGGCAGACTATCAGGAAAGGTATCATTATTTTTTGGTAGACGAATTTCAAGATACTAATGGTGCTCAACTTGACTTAATAAGTACATTAATAGAGTTCATGGATTTTGACCCAAATGTATTTGTAGTAGGTGATGATGACCAAGCAATTTTCAAATTCCAAGGTGCAAATGTTGGTAATATAAACACCTTCATTGATAAGTATGATGCAACACTTATCGCTTTAAAAGATAATTACAGATCAAGCCAACTTATTCTAGACGCATCAACTGAGTTAATTCAAAATAATATTGAGCGGGTCGTCAACCAACAAGAAGGCATTGAGAAATTACTGGTTGCTCAGGCATCAAATAAAGATTCGGAGATAAAACCTATTATAAAAGTATATGGTAATCTAGTCCATGAACAGGCGGACATGGTTGATCAATTATATACTATGTATAAAAACGGCGAAAATTTAAATGAGGTAGCCGTCATATATAGAAAACATGCTCAAGTAGAAAAATTGGTTGAAGTTTTAGAGAAAGAGAATGTACCTATCAATATCAAAAGAAAGATAGATATACTTAAGCTTCCACTAATACAGAATATTTTAAACATTTTAGAATACTTACATGAGGAGTATAGTAATCCAGATAGTGAGGAGAATCGCTTGTTTGAATTAATGCACTATCAATTTTTCAGTATTTCCGCAAGAGACATTGCAAAGATTGCTCTCTACAAAAGACAAAGCCCCGAGCACGAATCTTATAGACATATAATGAGCGATGCTGAGCTGATGAAGGAAATAGGCATTAGGAGCATTGATAATATAATTTACTTAGAACAATGCCTTGATACCTGGACTAATGATATCAGTAATGTAACTATCCAAACCCTATTTGAAAACATCATTAACCAAGGATATATTCTAAAAACAGCGCTTAATGATGCTCAGAAAACCTGGCAACTTCAAGTAATAAGTACCTTCTTTGATTTTATTAAATCTGAGAGCCAGAAAAACCCCGAGATTAGACTTGGAGATTTGTTGAAGATCATTGATAAGATGAAATCTTATGAAATAGCAATGCCAGTGAATAAGGTTTTGCATTCAGACAAGGGTATAAATTTTATCACGGCTCATTCAGCTAAGGGCTTAGAGTTTGAAAAGGTGTTTATTATCGGAGCTACCAGTTCTATTTGGGATAAGTCAGGCAGTAGTTTCGGAAATTTTTCCTTTCCAAATACAATTAACGCTGATGTAAAAACAAATGATGAAGACGAACGAAGACTGTTCTTTGTGGCCATGACAAGAGCAAAAGAGCAACTTGTTATATCCTATTCTGAGCAAAGTGAGAGTGGAAAAGATTTAGTAGCCTCTAAATTTGTAACTGAGATACAGGAAGGCGATCATGTAGAAACTAGTAATATTACTATATCAGAAGAACGAGTCAATAGTTTTCAAGAGTATACACTTAAGAAACTACAAAAAACTGCTCAGCTGATTGATCACGACCTAATAGACAAGGTCTTAAGTAATATGAAACTAAGCGTAACAGCTTTAAATAAATACCTAAAATGTCCTAACTCGTTTTATTTTGACAATATACTCAGAGTACCTGGTTCAAGAAACAGACATATGGGTTTTGGTAGAGCGGTACACCGTGCATTACAATTTTATTTTGAAGAGATTAAAAAGAAACGAGATGTAGACTTGTCTAAACTTTTAGATTTTTTTAGACAAGGCATGCGTGAGAGCGCATCTCATTTTACTGATCAGGAATATAAAGACTTAGGACAGTACGGTGTGAAAATCTTGAAAGGCTACTTTGATCATTATCTTAAGGATCTAACTGTTGCAAAAGATTATGAGATAGAGATTAAGCTTGACAAGAGTGAATTTAAGGGCATACCATTAAAGGGTGTACTTGACCTAGTAGAAGTACATGACGCTTATGTAGAAGTAGTGGATTATAAGACAGGAGATTATACAAAACCCTCAACCAAAGCTAAACTTAAGAGACCAGATGCAAAGCAAGAACAGGGAGGCGACTATTGGCGTCAAATTGTTTTCTATAAAATGTTGTTAGATAGTGACACGAAATATAATATGAGGATGCATACTGGTTATATGGATTTCGTTGAACCTGATAAGAAGACTCTCAAATATGAGCGCAGCAAAATAGTGGTATCAGATGAGGACATCGATGTAGTCGGCAAACAAATTCAACAAGTATGGACTGATATCCATGATCATAAGTTTGAGGGTTTATGTGATGATGAGTATTGTAACTGGTGTGACTTTGTTAGAAACGATTATGTATTCAAGGAAAATTCTGATATTGATAGATCAGAAGAAGATCAGGAACTATCTTCTTATGCATAAACCTTTTGCTTTTCTAAAATTTCTAAGAGAATTTCATGAATAAGTTCGTAGCTCATAACTTCTTTTTCTTTTGTGTCAAAGCCTACTGAAAGTTTAGCTGAGCGCATTCTTTTCAAAAGTTTTTCAGTGTGGTTTACCCACCTGACAGGGTGATAATTTACGTCTGGTAATTTCTGTAGAATTTTTATGAATGCATTACTTCTTAATGTTTCATCATTTTTTAAATACCTAAAGGCATATTGATCTAAAGAGTCAAGTTTTCTTTCAAAGCCATCATAATCTTTACGCAGCAATAAAAATAAAGATTGGATTATGAGGATTGATATGTTTAATCCACGTTTGTCTTTGGAGAACAGGACCACATCATTTACGAACCTTGAGATACTAAATGACCTTAATTGATATTGCTTCATGAGTGCAAGACCCACCTTGTCAGATTCAATTAAGAAGTTTATATATGCTTCTCTTATTAACCAAGGTTCTTTGTAATTTGAAAATAGGCTCTTGAAGCTCTTATGAGAAATGGCCTCACTTAGGTATTTATAGCATGCTTTATAGTTTCTTGTTTCAAGATTTGCATCAAACAAGTGACTTCTTACATTATACCATGAAGTACCACCTTCAAGAAGCTCAAAATTAAGGGCTGTTTTATAAGTCTCAATTGCTAAGTCAAAAGACCTTCGTTGTTCGTATATAAATCCAAGCTTTTGGACAAAACTAAATTTACCCAAAGCAGGGAAGTGATCCTTAGTCTTGAAATATTGGATTGCTTTTTTACAAAGGGCCTCCATACTTTCTAGATCTTTTTTTAAGTAGCTTTTAAAGAATAAAGCATTGAAAGCATAGTAATTAAAATCATAATAGTGATTCTTATCTATTAAGCTTTTCAGTTTTTCTGTTTCACTAGCAATAAATATGGGGATGTTCTTCTCTTCAAAAGTTTTATTTTGATTGATGTAAGATGCATAAAAAATGAAGCACCTTCTAGCGCATTGTTCTTCTTCGAATGCGTGACTTAACTTAACATCTAAAGACATGAAATAGCTTGACTTGGACTTATTATACTGTAGGATGGTATAGTATTGAGTAAGATCTACTGTTAATAAATAGGCCAAATCCACCATATCAAAATGTAAAGCTTTTGCCAGGGTCTTTTCAGCTATTCTTGCTGATGCGTGAAATTTATTTTGATTTTTTAGAATCTTGACAACAGAAAAAGATAAATAACTTTTAACCTGAGAATGATTGTAAGGATTATTTGCGGAGTTATTTAGGTCAATAAAAAATAAAGTATTGATCAACTTTTGCTCTAATCTTCGTTTGACGGCTAACATATTACGCTGATTTCCCGCTGTTCCATATAGATATTGCATTGCATCTTCATCAGAAAACACTTCCCCTGAGCAAACGCCATCATATAGTTTGTTAACGAGTAATTTTTTGTTTTGCTTGGGCCCAAAAACATCTATTTTTTTGACTTTTTGCTTACTGATTATCTCGCATAACATCTTAATTGTCTCCATCCAATCTCTTTTTTTGAAATCATTTGATAAAATATTAGCAAAAATCAAACCTAATTTTTATGTCTATACAAATAAATTGTTGACAATCTATATAGCTGGTAATGAATTACTTATGATTTATGATATGATTAAACACTGATTTTTTAATATGACTAAATGGAAAAACTGTAATTGTAAAGCAGCTCATCCTGACATTACCTTTGGGTATCTCAAAAGAGAAAATATTTATCGGCAGTGATTAATATTTAAAAAGTTAAATAACTAAACACTAGTACACCGATAAAGCCCAAAACCCGGCTATTTTATAACTGATTTTTGGGTTAAGCGCGCTGAGTGCTTAAAACAGATGTAGTCTAGTACAAAAAGGGGAGTTCACCTACTCAATCCTGAATCCAAATAAGTCTGGAAGCAACGAGTAAAATTTCGAACTCCCTCTTTTTTTTCCTCTCTTTTTCTTTTCTTTTTTCCTTATCCAAATCTTAATTTCTCGCACTAGAGTTTAAACAAGAATGTCTATTTTTGGGTTAATTTTTATATCTGAGAAAACAAGCTTATGTCACATCAGCATCCACATCATTTTCAAGAAAGACACATTGGAATTTCTAATTCAGAAAAAGTAGAAATGTTAAAAGCCATTTCTTGCGATTCTATGGAGGAATTGATAAACAAAACCATCCCAGATTCAATAAGAATGGACAGAGATCTGAAGGTCCCTGAGGCTTTATCTGAGTTTGAATATTTAAAGAGCATCAATAATATAGCCTCAAAAAATAAACTCTTTAGAACATACATAGGTAGAGGGTATTATAATACCGTTACACCATCTGTGATTTTAAGGAATATTTTTCAAAATCCAGGTTGGTATACTCAGTATACACCTTATCAAGCTGAGATCTCCCAAGGCAGACTTGAAGCCTTATTAAATTTTCAGACTGTTGTTATAGACCTAACAGGAATGGAGATTGCCAATGCTTCTCTATTGGATGAAGGTACAGCAGCGGCTGAGGCAATGGCTATGTTTCAAGGAATCAGAAATAAAAAGCGAAAAAACAATCCAGCTACCAAGTTTTTTGTTGATCAAAACATATTTGATCAAACAAAATCTATCATGCGTACAAGAGCAGTTCCAATAGGGATTGAAATAGTAGAAGGTGACTTTAGATCATTTGAAATTACAGAAGACTACATTGGTGCGCTAATACAGTATCCGGATGCACTAGGTGAGGTCAATGAATACCAATCATTTGTCAATTCAATCCATGATCAGGAAGGTTTTGTGGTTGTTGCAGCAGATATATTAAGTTTAAGCATTCTTGAGGCACCTGGACATTGGGGAGCAGATGCAGTTGTAGGTAATACTCAGAGATTAGGCGTTCCTTTAGGTTATGGAGGACCACATGCGGCTTATTTTGCGACTAAAGAATCATATAAGAGACTAATTCCAGGAAGGATAATTGGAGTTTCTCAAGATAGACATGGCGACCAAGCTTTAAGAATGGCGCTTCAAACCAGAGAGCAGCACATTAAAAGAGAAAGAGCGACTTCTAATATATGTACTGCTCAAGCACTTCTTGCTGTAATGGCAGGTATGTATGCAGTTTATCATGGTAAGGAAGGATTACAAACCATTTCTGGACAAATCCACCATCACTGTTATTTGTTAGAGAATAATTTAAATACACTTGGTTTTGAATTAATAAACAAGTCATATTTTGACACGCTATCTGTTAACCTGACTGAAGATCAAATAAAAACATTAAATAAATTGGCTCTAAAAGAAGAGATCAATTTCTATTATGGTAAAGATCACGTAAGCATCTCTTTTGATGAGACAACAACAACGCAAGATGTCAAAGACGTGGTTTCAGTATTTGCAACTCTTGTTTCAAAAGATCATGTTTTCAGCTTATCCAATGGTGTTCAGAGAATTCCTGAAAGTTTAATCAGGAAGTCAGATTTTATGACACACGCTATATTTTCTTCTTATCATACAGAAAGTAAGATGATGCGCTATATTAAGTCTCTGGAGAATAAGGATTTGTCTTTAATGCATTCTATGATTGCGCTAGGCTCGTGCACGATGAAATTAAACGCTGCTAGTGAGTTGATTCCAGTCAGCCTACCTGAGTTCGCTAACTTACACCCATTCGTACCAGCTGATCAGGCTCAGGGATATAGACAAATATTTAAAGAGCTTGAAGAATACTTATCAGATATTACAGGGTTCACAGCCTGTTCATTGCAACCTAACTCTGGTGCTCAAGGTGAATATGCTGGATTAATGACCATTTCAGCATATCATCAACATAGAGGAGATACTCATAGAAATATTGCTATTATTCCGTCATCAGCTCATGGTACAAATCCAGCAAGTGCTGTTATGGCGGGTATGAAAGTAGTAGTGGTTAAATGTGATGAAAACGGAAACATTGATGTAGATGATTTAAAAGCTAAGGTTGAATTACACAAGGATAATTTAGCTTCTTTGATGGTAACGTATCCATCTACTCATGGTGTATTTGAGACGGCCATTCAAGAGATCTGTCAAATAATCCATGATAATGGTGGCTTAGTCTATATGGATGGTGCCAATATGAATGCTCAGGTAGGCTTGACAAACCCTGGCATAATTGGAGCCGATGTTTGTCATTTAAATTTGCATAAGACATTTGCCATACCTCATGGTGGTGGTGGTCCAGGAATGGGGCCTATTTGTGTAAACGATAAATTAGCGCCGTTTCTACCACGACACCCAGAAGTTGAGACTGGAGGAGAGCACGGTATTTCTGCCATTTCTGCAGCGCCTTGGGGTTCAGCAAGTATATTGCTGATTTCTTATGCTTATATCAGAATGTTGGGTTATACAGGTTTAAAAGCAGCTACGGAGTACGCTATTCTAAATGCAAATTATATAAAGGCCAGATTAGAAAAGCATTACCCTGTTCTATATGTTGGAGAAATGGGAATGGCAGCACATGAGTTAATTATTGATCTTAGACAATTTAAAGGGGTTAACATTACTGCTGAGGATGTCGCCAAAAGATTAATGGATTATGGCTTTCATGCACCGACACTTTCGTTTCCTGTTGCAGGGACAGTCATGATTGAGCCAACAGAAAGTGAAGACAAAGATGAATTAGATAGATTTTGTGATGCTATGATTCAGATCAAAGCTGAAATCGATGCTATAGCTACAGGTGATGCTGATAAAGAAAGTAATGTGTTGAAAAATGCACCTCATACACTAGGTGAACTTTCAAGTGATGAGTGGAACTATAATTACTCAAGAAAAGAAGCGGCGTATCCGTTGGCATACTTAAATCCAAATAAGTTTTGGGCTTCAGCAGGTAGAGTTGACAATGCATATGGTGATAGAAACCTAATATGTAGCTGTCCTTCTATAGAATCTTACGAAGACGAAACAATGGACTCTAATGTATAGGTTTTTAATATTAGTCGGCTTACTTAGTCTTTCATCTGGTCTTCATGCTCAGTATGATCATGAGCATGTTTTTCCTGATCTAAATGGTGAGGCTTTGCTGGAGGCAGTGCAATCTTCTTATACAACGCCTTCTGTACTAAGCTTTTCTAATGCCAGAGATACTTTATTTTCTAAAGTTTGGACAATTGATGATAGTCTAGCCTGCGTATATACTGGTTTTAAGCGATATATTGATCCAAATGAAGATCCTACTACTACTGTTTTTAATGACGGCACACCTGATGGGATTAATACGGAACATTCTTATCCAAGATCTAAAGGTGCTGATAGTGGCAACCCTAGAGCAGATATGCATCACCTTTACCCAACACGTGTTGATGTTAATAGTGTTAGAGCAAACTTTCCATTTGAAGAAATACCTGATAGTGAAACGGCTACTTGGTATTATGATGATATTAAAACTAACATTGAGCCTCAAGATTCTGAAAAGGATTTGTATAGTGAATTTAGGTCAGGAGGATTTGAGGTTCGCGAATCTTTTAAAGGAAATATAGCAAGAGCTGTTTTCTATTTCTATACCATTTATAGAGATGAGGCTAATGCAGCAGATTCTGATTTTTTTCCTTTACAACAGGAAGACTTGTGCGACTGGCACTTTGCAGACCCTGTTGATCAAGAAGAATGGGACAACACTTTTAAAATTGCAAAGTATCAATCAGATATTCCCAATCCGTTTATTTTAGATTGTAGACTGGCGAGGTTATATTGCCCTGAAATAGACATGGCTTGTGGTTTGGTTAATAGTTCTGATCTTGATGTTTCGAATGTTGAGATCTACCCTAATCCGACTAATGACTTACTTTATATCAACTCATTTAACGAGGAAATAAAAGTGGAACTTTTGAATATCACAGGTCAGCCAACGGGTGTAAATGTTCTTACAAATACGCTAGATCTAGGTAGCCTTAATAGTGGCGCTTATATATTGAAAATAAGTTCCAGCAAGGGAGTTATCAGTAAAATAGTGTTTAAACAATAGGACCTAGTCAAAGTCAATTATCAGCTCTGTTTTTAAAGCTTGCTTTTTATTAAATGTTTCATCTATTTGCATAGATGCATTCTTTAATAAATCGAATAGCTTAAGGAGTTCGTTTGAGATAAGTTCTAGAGCTACATTGAGTTTGATCTTTTGAGAGTTTCCCGAGATACAATCCAGTACCACTTTCTCAGTATAATGTTCAATGAAATAATGGGCTTCGTTTTTGAGTACTATTAAATCACTAGATATCAGGATCTTTGAAGAGGTATTGACAAATTTTTCTAAATGTACTTTGAAGAAAACCACTTTACGTGCTAGTGCTTTCATTTCTTGCTTATCCAGATAACTAAGTATCTTTTTACTCTGATTTATCCTGAATAACTTCTCATAGTTATAGCTAATAAACTGAATATCTTTTTGAATACGTTTGATTTCTTTGAACAGTTCATTTACCAAAGAAGCTTTTCGATTAAGACTGTATAACTCTAGTGATAATGCGATAATATGTCTGGCCTCATCTAGTTTATATCTTTTTAGGATATCTTCTTTTTTGTTAATGAGCAGGTTTAGTTTTGATTCGCTAAAATAGCGTGTTGACTTTTTGGAGAGAAGTACTTGCTTTTCATAAGCCATTAATTTTAGTTCCTTTTCTTTAGCTAGGTGAACAAGTTTGCTTGCTTCAATATCAGCCCTTAGGCTTTCACCTAATTTAGTTTTGTCTTCAAATAAGTCTGAGAAGAAACTAATAAGATTGAAAGTTTTTAAACTTTCATAATGATCAACTAATTGATGGTATTTGGATTCGATTTGATTAAGCTCATAAAGAAGGAGTTTTTCCTCCTTCTTTATGAACTTCAGTCTTTCATCAATCTTAGAAATTTCTTCTTTATTATTTAATAAAGATTCGATCTGCTCATCAATGTCTGAAAGCTGTTTATTGATAGGCATGAGCCTTTATTTTCCTTTTTTAGGATTGACCAACTTCATTTCTTTGATTAGGTGATCTGCACCTGCATACTTGTCAATGATGAATAGTATATATCTGGCATCAACCATGATATTCCGACAAATGCTTTTATCATAATTTATATCACTCATGGTCCCTTCCCAAACTCTATCAAAGTTTAAGCCTACTAAGTTACCGTAAGCATCGATTGCTGGACTTCCAGAGTTTCCGCCAGTTGTGTGATTAGATCCAAGGAAACAAACTGGAACCTTACCTGTCCTGTCAGTATAGTTGCCATAATCTTTCTTTTGATATAGCTCTAATAATTTGTCAGATACATCAAATTCATAATCACCAGGTTTGTACTTTTCTATTACACCATCAAGATAGGTTAGTGGATAATATTGAACACCATCTCTTGGTTGATAGCCGTCTACATTACCATATGTTACTCTCATTGTACTGTTAGCGTCCGGCCAGAACTCTGTCTCACTAAACGCCTCCATTAGGTACTTCATATATTTCCGTTGAAGCACATCAATTTCAGATTTTAATTCATTGTATGGTGCCGCGATCTGATTTGTATAAGTTTCTTTCCAGTCACTAGCAAATTGGATCATTGGATCATTTTTCAATTTTGCTATTAAAACATTGGCAGGGGCGTTTAAAATAGATAGCATTCTATCCGAATTAGTCAGCATCGTTCTTTTAAACAAATCTTTCGCCATGTCTTTATGGCTAATTCTTCTACGATAAAAGTTTTCTTTAGATAAAGCATTAGGGATAAATTTATTATCCAACTCATTTGTATACTTTGATGTCAGTGCAGCGAACACTTCCATATCTATGCTTGAATTATAGTCTTTATAAAAAGACTTCATTCTTGGTTTCAAGCGCTTCATATAAGCATCATAACCCTTTTGGCCATTATTTTCATAGCGATCCATAAGGCTCATCATCCAGTTAGATATCCTGAGAATCTCAATGTTTCTGCTTGTAAGTTCTTGATAGTAATCTCTGGCAACGGCATATTCAGATATAGCTTTATATGCATCGTTAAATGAGTTTAGTGTGGTCTCATATTCAAAACCGGTTTTCTTAGATTGAGATTTACCTATTTCTAAAAACCTAGCTTCAAGTTTTTGCTTTTTCTTTAGTGCATTAGTTTTAATTAAGCCCGTTCTTTCACCAATCCACTTTTTCCAATAGTTTGCGATTCTTGCAAACTTAGAGGCATATTGAAGTCTGGTTTTTTCATCCTTCCTCATATACTTGTCAACAATATCTAAGGCAGTTTCTCTGATAGAAATTCTGGCAGGGTTTTGATTTTCAATTAATTGATTTACCGCTTCAGAAGGTAAGTATTGATTTGTTCTTCCAGGGAATCCAAAAACAAGAGTAAAGTCCCCTTCGGATACTCCGTCTAAAGAAATAGGTAAGAAATGCTTAGGCTTATAAGGTACATTGTTCTCTGAGTATTCAGCCGGCATATTATCAGTACCTGCATAAATTCTAAAAAGACTGAAGTCGCCAGTATGTCTTGGCCAAACCCAATTATCAGTATCGGCCCCAAATTTTCCAATAGACTCAGGAGGTGCACCTACTAATCTTACATCACTATAAGTGGTAGTTATAAAAGCAAAATACTGATTGCCATGGAAAAAGGGTCTCACGACTACGTTTTGATATTTCGCTAATCTAAAAGACTTTGAGTAAGCATCTATATTTTGGTCAACCATTGATTGCCTTTCTTCTTCTGACATATTATCGCTAACGCCTTCTAGAATTTTATCTGTCGCATCAATAATTTGATCAATAAATGTTGCTGTTAATCCAGGATTGGGAAGTTCTTCAGATTTATTTCTGGCCCAAAAACCATCTTTTAGTAAGTTGTTATCTAAGCTACTATGAGATTGAATTTGACCATAACCACAATGATGGTTAGTTAAAAGCAAACCTTCGGATGATATAAGTTCAGATGTACAGAATCCGCCAAAATGTACAATGGCATCTTTAAGTGAACCCTTATTTACTGAATAGATATCCTCGGCACTTATCTTCATACCCATTGACTGCATTTCTGCTTCATTTAGGGACTTCAAGAAAAGTGGAAGCCACATGCCCTCTCCAGCGTAGCTAAAGTTTGAAATGAATGCAGCCAGCCCTAATAGGATTAACTGTCGTTTTATCTTTTTAATAAGATTCATTTTAATTAGTTTGTAATTAGTGAAATTGAAGTCAGTAGGAAAATAAAACCTTGAAGACTCAAAATATAGAATTTTAGCTAAATTGCTCGTAAAGAAACGTTAAACCATGTCTTTTTTGCTAGATGAGACGATGTTCCAGTCCTTTAGTTGGTCTCACCTATGGCCTATATTATTGTTCACCTTTATTACGATCGGTGCGATCTTCTATGCAAATAAACACTTAGATGACCCAGGAAAATCCCGACTTGGCTTTTATTTAGCGCTCATTCCATTATTTTTCATGCTTTTTAGAGCTGGAATGGTGATATACCTTGGAAAATTTGACCATAAGCTTGATTTGCCGATTCACCTTTGCAGGATTACAGCTATTATAGCTCCATTCATTATGCTAAATAGAAATCGATTTTGGTTAGGTGTCATATACTTTTGGATAATTGTCGGTACTTTAAATGCAAATATAACCCCAGATCTATATAATGGTTTTCCTCATTTTGAGTATCTCTGTTACTTTGGTTTACACAGTGGCTTATTGGTATTACCTATTTATGCTGTGTTTGTATATAAGCTAAAAATTGTATGGAAGGATGTTTGGGTTAGCTTTATATTAACCAATGTCTTTGTTTTTGTGGTTCATGGATTTAATTATTTACTTGGGAGTAATTATATGTATACTATGCATAAACCGGAGGTGGCCTCAATTGTAGACTATATGGGGCCTTGGCCATGGTATCTACTAACTGGACAAGCAATCGCCTTAGTTTTAATGTGCTTGGCGATTGCACCATTTATTTTTAATGGGATAAGACCTAGGTCTAGTTCTTTAAATCCTTAATATATCCATAGATAATCAAGAACTGTCCAATAAGATATGTTGACATAACCAGGATGTCTGCAGAGCTAAACTCGTTTACGAACTTATTAAATGCTAATAGAAAGTCGGATATCATGAATAGGAAAGAACCCGCAACTACATGCCAATAGTATTGACTCTTCCATCTCATCAATGCGAGTAGACTCATTAGTCCTATAACGATACAATAAATAGAAACCGGAATTTGTAGACTAGCAGTTTTATTCCAGAAAAACACGATAGAGAATGTGCTAATTGCACTTATGATCAAGACAGACAATTTGTGTTTATGAAGTCCGATAGATCTTTGCTTATTGAAAAGATAAATATAGATAAGATGCATAGATAAAAATGCAGACAAACCTAATAAGAAACTAAGCTTGTAATCGCTCAATAAAATAATGTCTCCTAACCATGCAAATATGATTGAGACTAACAATAACGAGATGTTTTGAGTTTTAAATTGATTTAAACTAAGTGCCACTACAAATAATAGAGGCATAAGGATTGGTTTAGACCAAAGCCTGTTTTCGGGACAACAAAAGCAGAAACAGATTTCTACAGCACAAGCCAAGAAATATAAACCTATACTAAGTTTTGATGTTTTAGTCATTTATCATGTATTTAAATAATTATCATATTATATTTATCCTCCTTTCTTTAGTCTAAAAATAATTAAATGCCACAGTATTCACATCTTCATAATCATTCTCAGTTTTCGCTGCTAGATGGAGCATGCGATATCAAGAAAATGATGGCTAAAGCGAAGGAAGATGGACAAAAAGCTGTCGCACTTACGGACCATGGAAATATGTTTGGTGCTTTTAAGTTTGTTAAAGAAGCAAACGCACAAGGCGTCAAACCTATAGTGGGTTGTGAGTTTTATCTTGTTGAAGACAGGCATAAGAAAACCTTTCTAAGGTCTAAGGGAGAACGTGATGTCAGATATCATCAGCTACTTTTAGCAAAAAATCAAAAGGGATATGAAAATCTTTCTAAGCTTTGTTCTATAGGCTATATGGATGGCCTTTATGGCAAGTACCCAAGAATCGATAAAGAAATTTTGGAGCAACACACAGAGGGCTTGATTGCAACCTCATGTTGTTTGGGTGCCGAAATACCTCAGGCTATTCTGAATGGCAGAATGGAGAAAGCAGAAGAGTTATTGAAGTGGTGGTTGGATAGATTTGGTGAGGACTATTATGTAGAATTACAAAGACATCGTGGTCTTGAAAACATTGATGGATTAGGTGTTAGTCAGGAAGATATCAATCAAGAACTGATAAAGCTTGCTGCGAAATATAACATCAAGACAATTGCAACAAATGATTCGCATTATATAGAAGAGGATGATTCTGATCCGCATGATATGCTACTGTGTATTAATACAGGTACCATCATTGCTGAAGAAAAAAGATTCAAATTCCCTAGTTCGGATTTCTATTTTAAGACACAAGAGGAGATGAATGCGCTTTTTAAAGATGTGCCTGCTGCTCTTGACACTACAATGGAGATTGTTGATAAAGTGGATCCTTTAAAGTTGGAGAGGGATGTTTTATTACCTGCTTATCCGCTACCAAAAGGCTTTAATGATCAGGATAGCTATCTGCGTCATTTAACTTATGAAGGTGCGAAAAGAAAGTATGGAACAATAGATGCTAATTTAGAAGAACGCCTAAATTTTGAGTTAGAGGTAATTCGAAATTCAGGTTATCCAGGCTATTTCTTAATTGTTCAAGATTTCACCAGTACTGCAAGAGAGATGGGAGTCTCTGTTGGTCCAGGTAGAGGTTCTGCTGCTGGATCAGCCGTAGCGTATTGTTTAGGAATTACTAATATTGATCCAATAAAGTATGACTTACTATTTGAGCGATTTCTAAATCCTGAAAGAGTATCATTACCCGATATTGATATAGATTTTGATGATGAAGGTCGATCAAAAGTTATTGATTATGTAATAGAAAAGTATGGCCAGAATCAGGTAGCTCAAATCATTACCTACGGTGCCATGAAAGCAAAGAGTTCACTTCGAGATGTTGGCCGTGTAATGGATGTCCCATTAAATGAAGTGGATCGTGTGGCAAAGTCATTTCCAACACATTTATCTGCCAGTTTAAATGCAGTTTTAGCTGAGAAAGATATAGAGTCTGAATTAAAGGACTCGATGAATTCTGATGATGTCTCTAAAGCTTATGAATTTAGAAAGTTAGCAGAAGAGAAAAACGATATAGGCCAGATGATTCGTTCTGCCAAACGTATTGAAGGGTCTGTTAGAAACACAGGTATTCATGCTTGTGGTGTTATTATTACGCCAGATGATATTACTAAGTATGTGCCAGTATCGGTTGCAAAAGATTCGGATCTTTTAGTCAGTCAATTTGATAATTCAGTTGCAGAAGAAGCGGGACTACTTAAGATGGACTTTCTTGGTCTCAAGACCCTGACTATTATTAAAGATGCTGTAAGAATTATTAAAGAAACTAGTGGCGATGAGATAGACATAGAAAATGTTTCACTAGAAGATAAAGAAACATACGAGCTTTTTCACAGAGGTGAGACCATCGGTATATTCCAATATGAGTCACTAGGAATGCAAAAGCATTTGAAAGATCTTAAACCAAATAAGTTTGAGGATCTGATTGCGATGAATGCCCTATATAGACCTGGCCCGTTACAGTACATTCCGAATTTCATTGCAAGAAAACATGGCGTAGAGGAAATTACTTATGATCTGCCAGATATGGAAGAATATTTAGCAGAAACCTATGGGATTACAGTTTATCAGGAGCAGGTGATGTTGCTTTCTCAAAAGTTAGCTGGCTTTTCAAAAGGCCAGGCGGATATGCTGAGAAAGGGTATGGGTAAAAAGAAGAAGAAGATCATTGATGAGCTTTGGCCAAAGTTTTTAGAAGGTTGTCAAAAGAATGATTACCCAGAAGAGACTGTCAAAAAAATATGGAAGGATTGGGAAGCATTTGCCAGTTATGCCTTTAATAAATCACATAGTACTTGTTATGCCTTTATTGCTTTTCAGACGGCATATTTAAAAGCACATTACCCTTCTGCTTTTATGGCTAGTGTACTTAATCACAATAAGAATGATATCACAAAGCTGAACTTCTTTTTAAGGGAATGTAAGCGAATGAGGATAAAAGTATTAGGTCCTGATGTCAATGAAAGTCAAATGGGCTTTTCTGTAAACAAGAATGGTGATATACGCTTTGGTTTATCCGCATTAAAAGGAGTGGGCGAAGGTCCTGTAGAAGAGATTGTAGAAAGTAGAAAGGAAAAAACCTACAGCTCTGTTATTGATATGGTGAAGCGAATTAATTTGAGGGCTGTAAATAAAAAGTGTTTTGAGAGTTTAGCTTATGCAGGTGCCTTTGATGAGTTTGGCTTGGATAGAGCTTTATATTTTGCACCTTCTGGTAAGTTTGAAACTTTTCTGGACCATTGTGTGCGCTTTGGATCTAGCTTTCAAAAGCAGGAAACAGACATGTCAGTTTCTCTATTTGGTGAAACAGATATACAAATCGTTCAAGATCCAGAATTGCCTGAGTATCGACCTTGGCCAATGATTGAAAGATTGGAGAAGGAGAAAGAAGTCACAGGTATATACATTTCTGGACACCCATTAGATGATTATAAGATTGAATTAGAAAACTATACTAATATTACTCTTGATAGAATTGATTTAATCAAGGGGCAACTGCTCAAATTTGGTGGTTTAGTATCCGATGTTTTTCATGGTGTCTCTAAGAACGGAAACGGTTATGGCCGTTTTACACTTCAGGATTATAATGGCTCCTATGAGTTTGCACTATACAGAGAGAATTATGAAAAGTACAGATCGCTTTTAACAAAAGGCAAGGCTATCTATATAGAAGGAATGAATAGTGCGTCTAGATTTAATGGTAACATGTATTTTAACATTATGCGTTTGATGTTATTAGAAACTGTAGGCGCTAAGATGACTAAAAGTCTTACTATTAAATTATCTGTAGATTCTTTGGACGATTCATTGGTTTATCAATTAGAAGAAATTTTCGCCAAGTATCAAGGCAATCATGCGTTCAAGATAAAATTAGTTGATCAAGAACAAGAAGTTAATTTACTGTCTGATCGGTATCAAATAAATGCTAATGTTGATCTTCTTAACAAACTAGAAGATATGGGTTTAAGGTATAAGATTAATTAGTAGTTAAATAAAATGAACAAGTCAATTAGTGAGCTCCAAAGGAGCTATGATTTCCATAGACCTATATTCGACAAATAGAAAAGCTCCGTAGGAGCGACAGTTAATTATTGATGTAACAAATTCTAATTAGCAGCAAACGAATCCTTATTTTCTGCTTTTTCTCACTTAGAATAATCATTACTTAAGGCTATTCCGTATTTTATAATCATAATCATAAATTATGAAACACTTTAGTCGAATAGCCACACTCTTTTTAGTATCCTTAATTATAGCTTGTCAACCAAAGAATCCTATCGATTCTTCTAATGACACCTTGTCCAAATACATTAGCTCCAGAGGACCAGCCCACATTTCCATTAAAGATGAATACATGATCAGGTTCAAGGATAATGTAACTGAGGAAAAGCAAGCAATGGGAAAAGATTATATTAAGATTGTGCCAAGCACCGACTTTGATTTTCATTGGATAGGAGATCATGAACTAATTATCAAGCCTAATAAAGATTTTTTATATAACAGGCCTTATAGTATTATCATAAATACCAAAAAACTATTTGGAGTTGATGACAAGGACCTAGTCATAGGATTTAATACGCACAAATTAGATATTCACTGTAGTTTGGGTGATGTGATACATAGCTTTGATGGTGAACGCGAACAAAGTAAAATAATCGGCCAGATTGAAGCTTCTGATTACATTGATAAGCAAAGCTTGATAAATGCTTTTAAAGTGAATCAAAGTGGAAATGATGACTTATCTGTTGATTGGGAGGGTAATGATGAAGATCGGTATTTTCAATTTTCTATTACAGGCATCAATAGAAGCGACAAAGACTCTAAGCTTAATATTGAGTATGATTTACGAGCGTTGGATGAGTACGCCAAGTTTTCTGAAACAGTACATATTGATGCATTACAAGATTTCGAATTTTCTAAAATCACACAAGAGAAGTACAACTCTTCATACTTTACTTTAGTGTTTAGTAAAGCACTTGATCCAGCTCAGGACATCAGTGGTTTAATCTCTGCTAAGGATGTGGAGTTTGATTTTAAATCTGAGATTGAAGATAATCTGATCAATATTTATCCTGAGTCGAATCTAAATGAAAATTTTCAGATTACCATTTCAGAGTACATCAAAGACTATACAGGTAAGAATTTGGGCCAAAATATTACTGAAGCTATTAACCTTGTATTGGACAAACCTGAAGTTAAACTATTAGGATCAGGCGTGATTAGTCCTATGTCTGACGAAGTTATTTTTCCTTTTCAGGCGAAGAATTTAGATGCTGTAGATCTTGAGATATTTAAAATTTATGATAATAATGTATTGCAGTTTCTCCAATACAATAGATTAGATAATACCTATGGACAGAGAGAAGTTGGGAAAATAATATTCCAAGATTCGATTCCGCTAAATCGAAAAAGAGCCAATCAGTTTGAAGCATTTTATCTAGATCTAAAAAACATGGTGCAATTAGACCCTGGCGCTATTTATCAGGTTCGATTAGCCTATCGACAACACTACGCGCTCACTAAATGCGAAACAAGTAAATCCTATCGATTAGAAAAGGATCTTACTAAATCTATAATAAGCAATCATAGGTATTATGAGGGTTATAAATGGGAGCACAGAAACGATCCTTGTTATCCGGCTTTTTATAACAGGGATAGATTTATAAGTAGGAACCTGATAGGATCTAATATTGCAATTATTGCAAAAATGAATAAGCTTAATCAGTTAAACATTAAACTAATTGATTACTTAAATGCATCTGAGATATCTGGCGCAGAAGTAAGTGTTTATAATTTTCAACAGCAGCTTCTAGCTAGCTCGACAACTCAATCAGGATCAACAGAATTTGTATTAACTGAAAAACCAGATTTTGTAATTGCCCAGAACAATGGGCAATATGCTTATTTAAAATTGCAAGATTATGATGCTTTGAAAATGAGCGACTTTGATGTGAGTGGCAGATCATCTAAGGGGGGCACTGATGGATATATATATACTGAACGAGGGGTATGGCGTCCAGGTGACACTATATTCTTATCATTTATTTTAGAGAGTCCCGAACTGGTTATTAGTCCTGATTATCCAATAAAGCTTCATGTAAAAGATTCAAGAGGTACAAAGAGATATAGTGAGACAAGCAGCAATCACAGTGGTGGACTTTATGTTTTTAAGATACCAACTGATGACACCGACCCTACTGGTAATTGGAAAGCAACAGTTGCCGTAGGTGACAAGAAGTTTTATAAGACCTTAAAAGTAGAAACGGTTAAACCAAACCGACTTAAGATAGAGTTGGCTCAAGAACATACAAAGGAAATCGATATGAGCAATGGAACTTATGATTTCCAGTTTAGTTCAAAGTGGCTTCATGGTGCTCCAGCAACAAACTTAGAAGCTAAGGTAGAAGCTCAATTTGTAAAAAGCAGTTTAAAGTTTAAGGAGCATAAAGACTTTAGATTTACGGACTATTCTTCACGTTTAGATAGTCGTGTTTTTATAGCTTATAATGCTAAACTTGATCAAGATGGAAATGCAAGCTTTAATATTAAACGACCAAGAGCAAATAATATAAGCGCAAAGATAAAATTAAACCTGAAGCTGAGAGTCTTTGAGGAAAGTGCCAATGCTTCTGAAGACCATGTTTCAATTTTAATCAATCCATTTAAGTATTATGCAGGAATCTCTCTTCCCCAAACGGATTGGTATAGTCAGTCTTACGGTTTAGGTTCGAAACAAAAATTTAAGTTTATCAGTGTAGATAAAGAAGGAAAGCAAAGCGCTAATAGAAAACTCAGTGTTGGGATTTATCGGAATAGTGAATATTGGTGGTACAGACAAAATGGAAGAAATAGATATAGCTATACTAATGGTAAGCATGTAGGTGCTTATAAAGAAGAATTGGTAACCACTTCTAATACTGGCCTGGGAGAAATTTCATTTGATTGTAAAGATGCAGGATTTTACACTATTAGAGTTTGTGATCAAGAGACTGAACATTGTGCCAGTAGTAGATTTTATGTCAGAAACTACTATGACGACACAGAGTTATCCTATGAAAACAGGACGGAAATCAGTAAAATATTTCTGAGTACAGATAAAGCAGAATATGAAACAGGCGAGACAGCCAATATTACCATTCCATCCTATGAAGGGGCTAAGATTTTAGTCAGCGTAGAGAAACAAAATAGTATACTTTATCAAGAGTGGATAGATGGAAAAGACAAGGAAACAGTCTATAAGCTGAGATGCACTGGAGAAATGGCACCAAACGTTTATATCAATGCTAATATTATCCAAGCGCACGGGCAAGAGGATAATAGCCTTCCATTAAGAATGTATGGCGTTTTACCTGTAAAGGTATATGATAAGGATACTAAGCTGAAGCCAAGTATAAAGATGGCTGATGTAATTAAACCACTGGAAGACTATCAAATAGAAATTTCTGAAGAAAATGGCAAGGCGATGCATTATACACTTGCTGTAGTGGATGAAGGCTTACTTGATTTAACTAACTATAAAACACCTGATCCATTCAAGCACTTTTATGCTAAACAGTCTCTATTGTTAAAATCCTGGGACAATTTTGACATGATCCTAAATGGTTATGGGAAAGAAATGTCCAGAGTATTGAGCATTGGTGGTGACGGTGAAGGGGAAACTACCAATTCGCCAAAGAAGGCAAATCGATTTAAACCTGTTGTCAAATTTTTAGGACCCTTTAGTTTAGCTGCAGGTAAGAAGGCAATGCACAATCTAACTATGGACAATTATGTTGGCTCAGTTAAAGTTATGTGCGTAGCTAGACATCTGAGTAGTTTTGGCAATGCAGATAAAGTGGTACCAGTAAGAAAGCCATTAATGATTTTAGCGACTGCCCCAAGAGTGTTGGCTCCTGAGGAATCATTCAATCTTGCTGTCAATGTATTTGCGATGGAAGAAAAAGTGAGAGACGTAAAAGTGTCTGTTAAAGTGGGTGATGAATTGATTATAAGTGATCAAGAAACTAAAAGTCTTTCTTTTGATAGAATCGGCGACGAGTTAGTAAAGTTTAATTTAGCTATAAAAGATCTTATTGGGATAGGAAATATAGAGGTCATTGCTGAAAGTGGTTCTGAAAGAATGACCCAAGAGATTGAAATAGATATTAGAAACCCTAACCCTTATGTGACTGATGTGGTCGATAAACTAATTGGTCCAAATTTAGAATGGCTCAGTGATTATGAACTCTTAGGTGTTACTGGTACCAATGAAGCGATACTAGAGCTATCTACTTTTCCAGCTATAGATTTTGATAGAAGACTAAAGTATTTATTACGTTACCCTTATGGATGCTTAGAGCAAACAACATCAGCCGCATTCCCACAATTATACATGGAAAATGTAGTAAAGTTAACAGACAGACAGCGCAAGCAGATGAAGTATAATGTTGAAAAGGCCATCCGCAGACTTGGCAAGTATAAAATGAGTGATGGTTCACTGTCATACTGGCCAGGAGAAAGATATAGAGACTCTTGGGCTTTTATTTATGCAGTACATTTTCTTTTAGAAGCAAAAAATAGCGGCTATTATGTGCCTCAATCCTTGATAAATGATGCTATAAATGCTTTAAAGAAGACAGCCAGGTCATTTGATGTGAATGCACTTTGGGCAGAAAGGCCCAAAGACCATTATTGGCGCAATGAAAACTCGTTTAAGCAAACACATTATACACTTCAATCTTATCGTTTGTATGTTTTGTCTCTAGGAAATGAAGCTTTATTTCCTGCAATGAATTTACTGAGTGCTCAGAAAGGCATTAATAGATCAGCTGTTTCCTTTCTATCGGGTGCCTACCATAAAGCTGGCAAATCTGATGTTGCGAAGAAGCTTATAACTCAGAATGAGGATAAAGAGTGGTTTAATAATTACTATAGTTATATCTATGGCAGTCAATTGAGGAACAAGGCTGTGGTTTGTATGATTCTATATGAAATTAATGAAAAAGAGCAGGCGGCAAAATTAGCTGTTGATATAGCTATTTCTTTAGGTTCAAGATCCTGGTATAGCACGCAGTCGACTGCCTTTGGATTGATGGCTGTCTCAAAGTTTTTAGGAGATTCAAAAAGAGATCCCCTCAATTTTACAATCGACATGGGTTCAGGCTCTGAGCAAACTGTCCAAACAGAGAAAGCAGTATTTCATTATAAATTGAGTGATGATGAGTTAAATAATCAAAAGATAATGGTTAAAAACCTGAATGAAAACAATTTGTTTGCTCGTCTCATATTGTCAGGACAGCCTGCAAAAACAGAAAACAAGTCCTATGAAAAAGGTCTGTCAATGAGTGTAAGGTATACTGATGAAAATGGACAAAGCATTGATCCAGCTTCTATCGTACAAGGGACTGATTTTAATGCCATTGTTACTATAAAAAACAAGAGTACCCAAAGTTATATCAGAAACTTAGCACTCTCTCAGAATCTACCTGGAGGTTGGGAAATCATAAATACGAGAATGGACAAATTTTCAGATAATAAGGATTATAAAATCACTTATCAGGACTTTAGAGATGACCGGGTATATACTTTCTTTAATTTATATGGCAAACCACTTGAAATCAAATTAAAGCTCAATGCAACTTATCCAGGTGAATACTATCTGCCAGACTTGTTTTGTGAGGCTATGTATGATAATGATATTCAAGCACGGATAGCAGGCCAGAAAGTCATCGTTGTACCAAGAATCAATTGATGAAAAGGAGAACAATCATATTATCTATATTGTTTTTGGGGTTTGGTTTGTTTTACTTTTCACTTCCGGCTAAACTATTTACTGATGACTATAGTACTGTTTGTTACAGTAAGGAAGGTCATTTATTAGGAGGAAGGATTGCAAGTGATGGGCAATGGAGATTCCCGACGGTAGACAGTTTACCAGACAAATATGTTACTTCATTATTGACTTTTGAAGATGAGCGGTTTTATTATCATCCCGGAGTAGACCCAATATCAATTGCCAGGGCTATTAAACAGAATATTAAGGCTGGAAAGACGGTCAGCGGCGCGAGCACGATCACTATGCAAACAGTTAGATTAGCCAGAAAATCTAATAGGCGAAGTATTGGCCAAAAATTGATTGAGTCTATACTGGCACTTAGATTAGAATGTACATACACTAAACAAGAGATCTTAAATCTTTATGCTTCTCATGCGCCGTTTGGGTGTAATGTAGTTGGTATCTCTGCAGCTTCATGGAGATATTTTAACAGACCAGCAAAAAGTCTGACATGGGCTCAAGCAGTAACGCTCGCTGTTTTACCAAACGCACCATCCTTGATGCATCCAGGTAAAAATCGTCAGGCCTTAAAACAAAAGAGAGATCGATTGCTTAGGAAGTTACTAGATCAAGGAAAAATTAACATGGATCACTATCAACTTGCTTTAATGGAGGAGATTCCACAAAGGCCAAGACCATTACCTAATCATGCCTTTCATATAGTAGAGTATGCAAGGAAAAATGCTTTTACTAAGACAAGTGTATCCGATGATATTCAACAAATGTTGTTTCAGCTAATTAATGATTATGCCTTTCAATTTAGTCAAACAGGCATTGAGAACCTTTCAGGCATAATTAGTGACACAGAAACAGGAGAAGTACTAGCTTATGTTGGTAATAGTTCTATTGGACTAAGCAATGAATTTGTGGATATGAATATAGCTCATAGATCAAGTGGATCAATATTAAAACCATTTTTACATGCAGCAATGATTGATGAAGGGAGGATGGCACCTAAACAGCTTTTAGAAGACACACCTGTATCAATCGCAGGTTTTAGGCCAAGCAATTATCATAAAGAATTTGATGGCGTAGTGCCTGCAGACCAAGCTTTACAAAGATCGCTTAATATTCCAGCTGTTAACAACTTGCAACAATACGGAATCAGCAAATTTATAAATTGTCTTAGCACTTTAGGTCTTAGTACAATTACAAGAAGTGCGGATGATTATGGATTGTCATTAATATTAGGAGGAGCAGAAGTAAAGCTTTGGGATTTAGTTTCTGCTTATGCTTCGATGGCCAGAAGTTTAAAACATTTTACTGAGTATGATAGTAGGTACCTATCAAATGATTATCGAACTATCAGTTTAAGACCTGTTGAAGAGGACAAAAGCAGAGTTATTAAATCCTCTGTTTTTACTGCTGGCGCTATTTGGGAATCTTTTGAAGCTATGCGATCACTAAAACGACCCAATGAAGAAGGGCTTTGGGAGCATTTTTCTTCTGGTTCTCAGCTGGCTTGGAAAACAGGTACTTCGTATGGACACCGTGATGCATGGGCAATAGGTGTTAATCCGAAATATACGATAGGCGTATGGGTTGGTAATTCTGATGGAGAGGGGAATAATGAAATTGTAGGTGTTTCTACTGCAGGAAGTGTTTTATTTTCAATAGTTAATCAATTACCCAAAGTCAATTACTGGTTTGATAAGCCATATGATAGTATGAAAGAACTACCTATCTGCAATAAAAGTGGTCATCTAGCTAGTCCTCATTGTAAAGAAAAGACTTTTAAATACTGTGCAGCAGCGACTGAAAGAAGTTCACCTTGTCCTTATCATGAAAAGATATTTTTAAGTGAAGACAAACAACACCAAGTAAATAGTAGCTGTTATGATCTTGATAGGATGGTAGAAGAATCTTGGTTTAGCTTACCAGCCGAAATAGCTTATTACTATAAAAAGCATCATTCTGATTATCTGGAGAAACCAGGTTTTGCAAAAGAATGTAAAGAGAACAATGAGCATCTGGTGGCTATTCTATATCCTACCGCCCGGGAAGAGATCTATTTACCTAAGGCTATAGACGGTATAAAGCAGAAGCTAGTTTTAGAAGCAAGCCATTCTTACGAAAAGCAAAAATTGTTCTGGCATCTAAATGAGAAGTATTTGGGAGAAACGGAATTGTTTCATTCAATGGAACTGTCTTTAGATCCTGGTCAATACGAATTAATGGTTATGGATATCGATGGTAATTTTGATATCCAGTCATTTAGTTTGGTGGGTGGACAATACTAATCTGCCTTTGTCTTCACTTCAATGACACCTAAATTATGTGTCACCTGGAACTTTTCTCTTGCTGCATCTCCCTTGTAAATGTCCATTGTAGCTATTCTATCTGCAGGCAGCTCTCTAAGTGCTTTTACACTAGAGTTTTTACCATCGATGATAACTGTACCTTCGAAATACTTTAGAAAATCATCGTTTATTTCAGTCTTAGTCTCAACTGCTTTCACAGGAGGTCTAGATTGAGCACTTAAGATGTATGAAAAGCAAACAAATATTAAACTGAGTAGAATTCTCATTTTTATCTTTTTTAGTATAGATGCAAATTAAATATAAAATGCTGTCTAAACAAAGTGATTAATAACAGAAAGTAATCTCTTAAATCTACATACTACGTAACTTTGTCAAGAATAACATGAAAAAAGATATACTTACGAGAGAAGATATTATCAGATTAGTAGATGCTTTTTATGAAAAGGCTCTCGTCGACATGATGATTGGTCCCGTTTTTTATGCTGGAATAGATATGGAACACTGGGAAGAACATGCAACCCGGATTTATGACTTTTGGGAAACAGTTTTTTTAGGAACAGATGCGTATCGAGGGAACCCTTTTTCAAAGCACATTCACCTTCCTATAGAAAATAGGCATTTTGACAGATGGCTTGAATTATTTAAGGATACTGTTACTTGTCTATTTGAAGGAGACAAGACTGATGAAATCATTGATCGAGCTGAGAAAATGAGCTTGATGTTTGCCTCAAAACTTAATCATGTCCGCAAGAATAAGAACTGGAAACCGATTATATAGTTTTAGTTATTTAGAACGATGTACGCATTCAGTGAACTAGCTATGAGTAACCACAAAAAATAAGGTACAATAAGTAGTGTTTTTGTCTGAAGTATTGATCTGAAGCTGAATAAAAAGTATCCTACTAAAATGCTTAACAAGATTATCGATATCAATGCCAAACTTGTCTGCTTGAAATGAAAGAATAGAGGATTCCATATGATATTAAGTATCCATTGAAGACCAAATAAACCAATTAACCAACTCTTGTTTTCCACCCTCGGCCATAGATAAGCCATGTAGAGTGAGAAGCAAATCATAATGGTGGTCCAGGCTGCACCAAACATCCAACCAGGAGGCGTCCATGGTGCTTTATTGAGATTGTTATACCAGCTAGATTTCACACCTGTACCAGTAAATAAGCCTCCGACACCTAAGGCCCCAAAATTCAATACAAGGAAGGCAACTAGTCTTAGAAGCATAAGTATTTAATTAAACGGCCAATTCATAATCTCGAAGAACTTGGTTTAAGCTTGTCTTTTTATCAGTACTTTCTTTACGTTGACCAATTATTAATGCGCAACTTACATTGTACTTTCCTGCTGGGAAAGTTTTTTCATAAGAGCCAGGAATAACCACAGAACGTTCAGGAACTTCACCTTTATAGGTAACGGGTTCTGGACCGGATACGTCAATAATATGCGTAGACTTAGTTAAGACTACGTTCGCTGCCAGTACAGCTTCTTTCTTGACCCTGACACCTTCAACTACAATACATCTTGAGCCTATAAAGCAATTATCTTCTATGATAGTTGGTGTGGCCTGTAAAGGTTCAAGGACACCTCCAATTCCAACACCACCGGATAAGTGAACATTCTTACCAATTTGACCGCAAGAACCTACAGTAGCCCAGGTATCAACCATGGTACCACTTCCTACATGAGCTCCTATGTTAACGTAACTCGGCATCATGATAACGCCTGGTTCTAAATAACTACCATATCTGGCGATGGCGTGTGGAACGACCCTAACGCCTTGATCAGCATAATTACTTTTCAATGGGATTTTATCGTGAAATTCGAAAGGACCTACTTCGATAGTTTCCATAGTTTGGATAGGGAAATACATCAGTACTGCCTTTTTAACCCAATCATTAACTTGCCACCCACCATTGACGGGTTCTGCAACTCTTAATTCACCTTTATCTAGATATGCAATTACCTGACGAACTGCTTCTTGGTAAGCAGGGTCTCTTAGCATGTCTCTGTTTTCAAATGCTAATTCTATTCTATCTTTTAATCCTTCCATATTTTAAAAATCTACGAAGCGCAAAGCTATAATTTGTGATATAAATCCAAGGATAAATCCACCATATACTTCCTCTCTATTATGTGCTTTAAGATATAATCTTGCAAAACAAACTAAACCACACACTAGCACAATTAGTATCATTAGTATATCTATTCCTACGGTATATTGATTTGACAGTATTTCTATTTCAAAAGCGTGATAAGCCCAGAATTTCCTGATTATTATAAATCCAGCCATAAGACCACCAACACCTATAGCGTGCAAGCTAATTTTGCTAAAATTATTGATGAAGAAAGCTATAAACAAGGCAATCACGGAGCCCAGCACTAAAGATTGGTATATAGGTGGAATGATGGCAACCCTTTTTAGGTTGATAAATAGCCATAAATAAAATATACTGGTAGCGATGAGTGGTCCTATACGTTCAGACTTTTCTTGCATTTCTAATGTATTAACAAAACCAACAAATCGCATCATGACAATGGAGATAAGCGGTAGACCTATAGAAATCATAAAAATGCTGATGAAAACAAATCCTTTATCTACTCTGTCTGTTAAGTTAAAAGCATAGGGATTGACAAGCAGCAATATCAGCAGTAAATAAAAAAGAATAAACAGAGGATGAAATAGTATAGATATGAATCTTGCTAACTTTGCCATGTAAATTTTAACTTGGCGCTAAATTAATTCAAAGGATTAAGAATAAAGCAACAAATAGTAACATTACCTTAACAATATATTTGTCACCCAGTGAGTATTATTAGTACATGACTAGAATTAAGTACATCATATGCCTATTACTTCTTGCCAACCTAGTCGGTGCTCAGGACACGACTGGAGTTAGAAAAATTGTAGAGAAGAAGAATAAACCTTCTTTAGATGATATCAAAACATATAATGATAGTCTGCAAACTGTTTTTGATACTGTCAAATATGAAGAGCCGGTAGATGAGTTAGAACTGTACAAGACAACAATTAATGGCCAAAAGTATACGGCCATGATTACTGAAAATGGCGACACGTTAATATTGGCAGATATAGAGGATATCTCTATAACATCATTGAGGGCTTTTGAAAATGATGAGGACTATTTAAAATACCTAAAATTTAAAAGGTATGCTGCTAAGGTTTATCCGTATGCAAAAGAAGCCATCAAGATATTTCGGGAAGTAGAATATGCGACTCAGAATATGAAGAAACGCCAGCGTAAGAAATATATCAAAGAACTGGAAAAAGAATTGGAAGTAAGGTTTGAAGAACCACTAAAAAAGTTGACTAAGCTTCAAGGGAAAATACTGATCAAGATGATAGAGAGAGAAATAGATGAAACGATGTACAATCTCTTGAAAGGTTTGAAAGGCCGAATTAGTGCATTTACCTGGCACAATACGGGTAAACTCTATAGTTATGATTTAAAAGAGGGTTATAACGAAGGAACCTACAAGATTTTAGATGCAGTCTTGCAAGACTTCAATGTATCTTATAGAATGCAAGAAGAAGAAAAGCAACGTATACGAGAGGAGCTTAAGCAACAAATAGATAAGTAAGTTGTTAGAAGCTTATTCTACTAGAAAATAAATTGAACGAAACGATGAAAATCGTTTCGTTTCATTATGTATAAAAAACAAAAACGAATGCAAGGATCAGTCGCCTGGCAAAGTCCATCAAATCTAGCAATTACCAAATATTGGGGAAAGTATGGTGTGCAGCTACCTAGAAACCCTTCTTTAAGTTTTACGCTATCAAATGCACATACTAGAACTAAGATGGATTATAAAACTGGGCAAGATAAAGATGCGGTTAATCTTAAGTTTTATTTTGAGGGAAAGGAAAATGAGGCCTTTGGTAAAAGAGTGTTTTTATTTCTAAACAGCATACTAGATCTTGCACCATGGTTAAGAGGATTAGAGTTAAGCTTTGCGAGTGAGAATTCTTTTCCACATAGCTCTGGGATAGCTTCTTCAGCATCAGGCATGTCAGCAATAGCTTTATGTGTTTGTTCATTAGGAAAGCTCTTTGACGATCGTCTTAATGATACAGCATACTTTTATAAGCTAGCCTCCAATTTGTCTAGACTTGGTAGCGGAAGTGCAAGTAGATCTGTTTATCCATATATGGCATTGTGGGGAGAAACAGATCTTGTTCATGATAGTTCTAACGAGCACGCTATCCCTTATCATGATATTGATCCTGTCTTCAAAAGTTTTCATGACGATATCTTGATTGTTTCAAGAAAAGAGAAAAGTGTTTCCTCCACAGCGGGGCATGCGCTGATGGATGATAATATCTATGCTGACAAAAGGTATGAACAAGCAGAACAAAGACTTGATTTACTAATGGCAGCGCTGAGAACAGGAGATATACCACAGTTTGGTAAAATCGCAGAGGATGAAGCATTGACTTTACATGCTTTGATGATGTGCAGTAACCCCTCATATATTTTAATGGAGGCAGAAAGCATTTCGTTGATAAAAAAAATAAGAGAAATCCGGCAAGACACTAAACTACCTATCTATTTTAGTTTAGATGCTGGACCTAATATACATTTACTTTATCCTGATGAGATTGTTGATGAAGTAAAGCAACTTGAAAAGGATGTATTCAGTCAATTTTGTGTGGATGGATTAATAATCGAGGATCAGGTAGGAAGTGGACCTAAACCTTTTTAATGCGAGCTATATTTTTAGGCATATTTCTAATTTCAATTTCAGTTATTACTGCGCAGGAATCTTCTTTATGCCTGAATCCAAAGTTTGAGCAAACAGTAGATAATTATTTAAGTTATACTGTACCCACTATATCCGTAGAGAGCCTGTCTGATCAATTTGATGATTATCTTTTACTGGATGCTAGAGAACAAGAAGAATATGACATTAGTCATATAAAAGGGGCAAGGCATGTTGGCTACGACCATTTTGATATTAAGACTATCCAAGATGTAAGTAAATCTCAAATGATTGTGGTCTATTGTTCTATTGGTTACAGATCAGAGAAGATTGGAGAGAAACTACAAGATGCTGGATATAAAAAAGTATTTAATTTATACGGATCGATATTTGAATGGACTAATAGGAATCACCCACTTGTTGATTCTGAAGAAAAACTTACTCAACGCATACATGCGTATAATCGATCCTGGAGTAAATGGATAAATAGCACCCAACATGAGCTTATCTATTAGTTGGCTCTAGAATTAAAAAATCGCCTATTTCTGAATGCGTTGAATTTTAGTTAAATTAATAAACTAACGTTTTAAAAATGCACTCTACTAAACTAACTAAACAGATCATAGTGATTTGTGCCTCTCTATTATTGATTTCTTCAGCCTTGTTTGCTCAGGTATTAGAGCCTAAAATTGATGAGGTACATCATTTATCAGACGTCACGGAAATAGATGTTTCATTGGATAAAAAATATTTCGCTACTGCAGATGCAGATGGGGTATTGACTTTCAGAGATATTGAAACAGGTAAGGTAATTTCTACCAAAGATTACAATGGGACTATAGAAGACATTGCTTTTACTGAAAATGAAGGCGAGTTAATAGTAATATTCACCTTTGGTTATGAGGATAACACAATTACAGAAATTCAAAGAGTGAATTTCATACAAAATACCTCTAAGAGCTTAATTGATTTTACCAATATAGAGGTGTATGGTGTAGATTTTAATGTAGGAACCGATCAAGCTCTTATTGCCCTTGTGGAAGGGAATCCTATATTAATTGATTATGAAAACAAATCAGTAGATACCATTTTTCATGATAGCGAATACAATAATGCCTCATTTGACGAGAATGATAATTGCATTATTTACAGTGAAGATGAAGAA